>Ga0308011_10000249_pt1 | contig 29586 bp, 29 predicted proteins | sample Neamet177_FD_203144 | JGI IMG/M metagenome (GOLD analysis project Ga0308011, IMG submission 203144) | Marine microbial communities from water near the shore, Antarctic Ocean - #177 | ecosystem: Environmental > Aquatic > Marine > Unclassified | place: Southern Ocean | collected 2014-07-25 | reverse complement strand
TCACGATCCAGGGGCTCATATGCTAGATGGGGTTTGCTGTCATGCCGGACTGTTCAGTGACGCATATGATTTAGCTAGAATTGGATACATGCTGCTGAATAAGGGGAGATATTCTGGATATACTGTCGCGAAGCCATCTACCATAGATGCCTGGACTACAAGGGCTTACCCAGGCACCGATAATAGACGAGGGGTGGGATTTGATAAGAAGGGCTTGAATCCAGATGAGGGACCGGCATCGGACCTAGCCTCAGAGGCTAGTTTCGGACATTCGGGTTTTACTGGAACTCTACTGTGGGTGGATCCGGAATACGATTTGGTCTATGTATTTCTAAGTAACAGGACGTTTCCAGATGCTGCAAATTCAAAACTGATCTCCATGAATGTGAGAACAGAAATTCATCGAGTAGTTATGGAACATATTTTATCCAACCAGGAATGAAGATAGGAATGGTATGTTACCCCACATTCGGGGGAAGTGGTGTAGTAGCGACTGAGCTAGGTAAAGCACTCGCAGCTAGGGGTCATGAAATTCATTTCATAACATATAACACCCCTGTCAGACTGGGAAGTTTTAAGCCTGGGATTTTTTATCACGAGGTAAGAGTGAGTGATTACCCTCTCTTTGATTACCCACCTTATGAATTAGTACTGGCCAGCAAGATGGTGGAAGTCGTTAAGGATCAAAACCTTGACCTACTTCACGTGCACTACGCTATCCCGCACGCAAGTGCTGCCATCACGGCAAAGAAAATCTTAGCTGAAGAGGGCATCACTCTACCCATAGTCACGACTCTTCATGGAACAGATATTACACTGTTAGGTAGAGACAATTCTTTTGGGCCCGTAATATCCTATGCTATTAATCAAAGCGATGCTGTGACGGCTGTTTCAAATGACCTTAAGATTGAAACAAATAAATTATTCGAGGTGAATAAGGAAATTGAAGTGATTCATAACTTCTTTTGCCCTAACCACTTTAAAAGATCACCTGATGAAGAATTCAGACAACGAATTTCTCCTAAGGGCGAACCCGTACTTACTCATATTTCTAATTTCAGACCTGTAAAAAGGATACTGGACGTAGTGCATATTTTCAACAAGGTTATTCAAGAAAAAGATTGCCGCTTACTTCTAGTAGGTGATGGACCCGATAGATCTCAGGCAGAAAAGCTATGTAAGGACTTAAAGATATCACATCTAGTTACCTTCCTCGGAAAGGTTAAAAACCCAATTGAGCCTCTCGCTATAAGCGATGTTTTCATCCTCCCCTCTGAAGCAGAAAGCTTCGGGCTAGCTGCATTAGAAGCTATGGCAGCTGGAGTTCCAGTCATCTCGACTAATACAGGCGGATTGCCAGAAGTAAACGAACAAGGTGAGAGCGGTTTCTTAAGAAACGTAGGCGATGTTGATGGAATGGCCTCTGACCTACTTCAAATACTTGAAACACCGGAAAGTTTAAATGAGTTTAAAGCCGGCGCGAAAAAGCGGGCACAGAACTTTAACATTGAAATAATTCTACCACAGTATCTAGACTTGTATTTAAAGCTTATTAAATAATGGCTATTAAAACGATAGGCAATCGCATTTCGATTGAGGAGCATAAGGACGCTATTACAATCGTAATAACCCAAACCATCCCCTTCTCCCAACAACTCTCACTTGAGCTATGGATAGGTGCTTGGACAGGCTTAGGCTGCCTCTTCGGTTATGGAGCGTGGACTTACCCTGGAGACGAAAGAACGTTTTTCCTCATCGGACTTATATTCTGGGGATTCTTCATGGTTCGAATAACTAAAGTCGCGCTTTGGAGGCGAATGGGTCGGGAGATTATTAAACTTTCACACGGACGTCTTCTTATAAAAAATGCCTTCAAGACTAGGGGAAAGGATAGATATTTCGCTCTGAAAAAAGTGGGAAAGTTTACAGCTCATGATATACCTATTAAGTCATTTATTCAGCAATTAGACCAAAGCTTTTGGATCATCGGAGGCGACAAGCTACACTTTGACTTCAACGGCAAATCCTACGTCCTCGGCAAGCAACTGAAGCACTCTGACGCATTGCAATTAGCTAACGTTCTAAATAAAGGCGTAGCGAAATTCTTACGCTCGTAAACTTAACGACGACACTTATAAACTTTCTGTTTTAGGTATGAGTTACATGGTCATCATTGCACCATGCGAAAACCACTCATCTGTACTTAATCTTAACTCTTTAGAAAATGAGCTAATGCTACGGAATAACCTCTTAATCCTAAACCAGAAATAACAGCTTCACACACCCCTCCTGTTATAGTAGTGTGACGGAATTCTTCGCGTGAATGAATGTTAGATATATGCACTTCTATCACGGGGGCTTTAACTGAAGTGATAGCATCTCTTATCGCAACAGAAGTGTGAGAGTAACCACCCGGGTTGATGATGACGCCGTCACAACTCATACCTAATCTCTGTATAGCGTCTATCAATGCACCCTCATCATTAGACTGGAAATCTAGGATTTCAGTATTTGAGTACTGCTTTCTCAAAGAGGCAAATAACTCTTCCAGAGAATCTACCCCGTAAACTTCGGGTTCTCGTACGCCTAGCATATTCAGGTTAGGGCCATTAATAACAGCTATTTTCATCGCTTAATGATTATTTCACAAGTTACATCGTCACCATGATAAAGACACTTGCACTGGGAGGTGATCCGAAATATAAAAACCGTGCAAGATACTTTCATCAGCACAAGTCCAAATAACACTTGCTCCATCGATAAAGATATAATCTATTCTAGGCCCGGAAAATCCAGCAGGATCGAAGCCGGTGAAAGTACCGAACTTCTTTCTACAGCGTGTAGATGGATTATCGTAAGTGTCCGTTAAATTCCCTTGAACAAGGAACTCGATTTCTTCTGTATCAGACTCAGCATTGAAATCTCCCATCAATACCACGGCGTCAGCCTCACCCTTCATGCACCACCCCCTTAACAAAGATGCTGATGCAATTCGAGCGTTAACACCAGTGTGAGACCAGTGCGTATTAACAACCCTGATTACCTTACCCGTTTCGATATGATGCAATAGAACCATCGAGGCTATCCTAGGCAAATCAGCATCCCACCCCACAGAACCTGGAGTATTCCAGTCCTCTGAGAGCCACCTTGTTTCTGAATGAAGAAGGTCGTAAGCGTCCGTTTTCCAAAGTATAGGACAAGCCTCACCCTCATTGTTCCCGAATCTAGTAACTGAATAAAAAGAGTTACGGGGTAGAGATTTCTGTATATAATCAAGCTGATGGGGTAAGACCTCCTGTAATCCCACTATATCTAGATAGGCTATAGCTCTGACCACTTCCTTCTTCCTATCATCCCAACTCAATGGGTCACTAGGATTATCATACCTGATATTAAATGTTGAAACCGTCCATTCTGTTTGGGCTGAAAAATCGGAAACAGATAATAAAATTATTATCGAAATAATAACTGATTTTATTCGTGACAATAACATATTACAAATGTAGCCGTATACCCACAAATCGAGATTACATTTGCAAACGATATGGCAAAAGAAAGAATGTTTCGCAGAGGTGAGGTTTTAGAGATAACTATCACAGGGTTAGCTTTTGGAGGTAAAGGCGTTGCAAAAATCCCCACAGAAAAAGGAGATTTCACTGTATTTGTGCAGAATACTTTCCCGGGCCAAAAGGTCAGTGCTCAGGTGATCAAGTGTAAGAACCGATATGCTGAGTGTCGACTTAGAGATGTAATCGAGAAGTCACCCGACGAATTAGACATCCCATACCAAAACATCCCCGGAGCTCCATATGCTAATTTTCCTCAGGCTATTCAACATAAGCTCAAAGAGGAAACGACTATAGACTTATACAAGAGAATAGGCGGCATAGAGAATGCAGAGGATCTTTATGATGGAATGGTGGAATCACCTAGCTGCTGGCATTACAGAAACAAGATGGAATATAGCTTTTCGGCTATAGGACATGATTTGGATACAAACGAAAAGGTGGATGAATTTTCTCTAGGGTTTAAACATAGAGGGACTTGGTGGGCAGTAGAAAACTTAGATGCGGATTCTGGTCTGTTTGACAAGGAGGTTGAGGATGATATAATTAAAATCCGAGAATGGTGTGAAAACACTGGGCTGCCTGCATGGCATCCGCCTCAGAGAAAGGGCTTTTATAGGTTCTTAGTTATAAGAAGGAGTTTTGCTGAGAACACAATGCTAGTGAATTTAGTTACTACTTCTGGTGGAGAGGGAAGTTTCGACCCTGTGGCGTTCTCTGACTTTATAAAGGGATTGTGGGGAGATAGAGTGGCTGGGGTGATGCATACAATAAATAACGATATAGGAGAGAGAGTTGAAGCTAGATCTGGAAGCAGTAAGCTTATCTCAGGAGTAGATAGGATTACTGAGGTTCTGCATGGACTTAAGTTTGACATAAGCCTAAGTAGTTTTTTTCAAACAAATCCACTATGTGCTGAAAGGCTGTATTCAGAAGTCTTATCTATGGCGATTGATTCTACTTTAGGCGATAAAAACTCTGTCGTGTTGGATCTCTTCTGTGGGACTGGAACTATCTCGCAGCTTTTGGCCCAAAACCATGAAGGTCCTGTAATAGGAGTTGATATTGTGGAATCAGCCATTGAAGACGCTCGCATAAGTGCCGAGAGGAATGGTGCTAAGAACATTACGTTTTTCGCAGCCGACGTAGGTAAGTTTTTACTTGAATACCCAGAATACAAGGGGGAAATTAGGACATTAGTTATGGACCCTCCAAGGGCGGGGATTTCACCTAAAACATTGAGAAAAGTAATTAGACTCCAAGCTGACAGAATGGTGTACGTTTCTTGTAACCCTGCGACTCAAGCGAGGGACATTGCTACATTAGCGGAGAACGGGTATAAGCTTATAAAGTTTAAATTAGTTGATCAATTTCCACACACAGCTCATGTGGAAGCCGTATCATTGTTCGAGAGAATTGAAGGATTTATTCCTATAATAGACCTCAAATGAAGAGAAATAAGATTTTAGACAGCGGGCAAATCAAACGCAAGCTTGAGAGAATGGCTAGGCAACTACTAGAGGTTCATTATCTTGAAAAGGAACTAATTCTACTAGGAGTACACGGTAACGGGATAGAGGTCGCGAAAAGACTTGAGGCAATATTAAATAAAATCGGAAAATTACCGGTTAGGCTCGAATCAATCAAACTGAATAAGAAAAACCCTTTAGACTCTGATATTACGAGTTCATTCAAAGGATCCTCTTTGACAGGTAAGAGTGTAATCGTTATTGATGATGTATTGAACTCAGGAAGAACTTTAATTCACGCGGTAAAACACGTTCTCGAATCGAACCCAAAGAGAATATACACAGCTATTTTAGTTGATAGAATTCACAGATCATTTCCTGTAAGAGCCGACTATTGTGGCTTATCCCTATCGACTCACTTAGACCAACATATTTCTGTGAACTTAAACTCTACTGACAACAGTAAAGACGCCGTTTACCTAGACTTATAAAGCCTCGCGCAACCTCCAGCCTAGAGACTCGAGTTTAGAGTCTATCAACTCGTCGTTGTACTCTACATCTTCCCATTTCGTGTTAGCACCGCCATAACAAGAAGTTCTGACCAGTAACTGCATGCCTATCGTGCGTTCCAGATTTTCTGGCTTTACATCAGCCAATAGCGGTCTACTGTCACACTTGCCTGCTAATCTAGAAGCTAGGACCTTAGGTGATACAGAAAGATGGACTACAACTCCGTGCTGCCTCATCCACTCCATAGCTCCCTTTGCACACGGGGTGCCACCGCCTGTAGAAATAACAGACTCTCTCTCTCTCATAATATTTCTGAGCAGCTCATCCTCTTCTACCCTGAAAGCTTCAATACCGAAATCTTTCACAAAAGAGCTGATGCTACAGCCGAACTGTTCTTCTAAGCGTACATCCATATCAATGAATGGTCTACCCATCTTCTCAGCTATGCGCTTACCTAAAGTGGTTTTTCCACTCCCCATAAATCCGACAAAAATCAAATGCATCACTCTCTTTATTGAATACAAGAGTACTCAATGATTACTTAATTTTAACGCTGAACATCTGCTTATCTTCTAACAATCCAGTGAGGACATCTCCTGAGACCACCGCCCCCACACCAGATGGTGTACCCGTGAATAGCAAATCTCCTGTCTTAATCGTCATAAACTTAGACACATAAACAATTAATTCATCTACAGAATGAAGCATTAACGACGATGATGTGGACTGAACTAATTTATCATTTATGAATAATTTAAAATTCAAATCCTGAACATCCCCACCTAATACCGACAGGGCTATAAACGATTCCGAAACTATAGCAGAATTATCGAAGGCTTTTGACTTCTCCCAGGGATGACCCTCCGACTTCAAAGCATTCTGCACATCCCTAGCCGTGAAGTCTATACCTAGGCCCACCTCTGCATAATATCTATTAGCATACTTCTGTTCGATCGTTTTCCCTAGACGATTAATCTTTACAATAAGCTCGACTTCGTAATGCACACAATCAGTCCAGTCTGGTATGTAAAAAGCGTGTCTTTGAGGAAGAATGGCACTGTCTGGCTTAAGAAAGAACAGCGGCTCAGAGGGTACGTCATTACCTAACTCAGCAGCATGGTCTGCATAGTTTCTGCCTATACAAATTATCTTCATTTACCCGAACCTTTAAGAACGGTAACAACTGTGTATGCGAGGATTTTGAAGTCTAGTGCGAGAGACATATTTTCAATGTACATGACATCAAATCTCAATCTCTGTAGCATTTGAGGCAAGTTTTCAGCGTATCCATACTTTACTTGACCCCACGAAGTGATTCCCGGCCTGACTTTCTGCAGATGTGTGTAGTGAGGAGCTTGCTCCTTGATTTTATCAATGAAGTACTGACGTTCTGGCCTAGGACCTACAAGTGACATCTCACCTAATAAAACGTTTAAAAACTGCGGTAGCTCATCTAATCGCAACTTCCTCATCCATCTCCCTGAAGGTGTTATCCTCGGGTCATTCGAAGAACTGAGTTGAGGCGTACCATCCTCTGCGTTAATACGCATGGTTCTATACTTAACAATATAAAATGGAACCCCAAATCTCCCCACCCTCTCCTGCTTATAAAAGACTGGCCCTTTTGAGGACATTTTAACCGCTATTGAAAGGAATAAATAAAGGGGCGAGAGAAGTACGAGAGCGGATAACGAAGCGAAAAGATCAAATGCTCGTTTCAGCACTATTTGCCAATGAGGCATTACAAGTCTATCGACCTGGACTAATGGTATTCCGTAAACCGACCCACTTCTCACATTTCCACTAAGTAAATCGTACAACCCAGGAACTACTTTCACGTTCACGCCTCTCCCCTCAAGTCTAACAAGAAGCCCTATGGTCTTCTCTCTATCAGAGGGCTCCACAGCGACTATCACATCCTCTATCGATTCTGACTCAATAACCCCATCCAGATCATCTACACCACCTAATCTTTTAAGCTGAGTTGATATTAACGGAGACGCATCGTTTACTTGAAGAAAACCTACAAGCTGAAAGCCCGAAGAAAGAGCCTCACTTTTCAACTCTCTAATAAATTGCTCCGCGACTTCGGCTCCGCCTAAAACTAATGTCCTGAATGACCACTCCCCATGTCTAACTTTTCTAAGCGTTTTAGATACAATTACTAATCTCCCGAAAAGTGTGAGCGACGTATGAGAGACAACTAATACTCCAAAAGAGGAATAATATTGATCGTAACTAACAATCACATCATCTAATAGCAGCAAGAAGAATATGGCAACTGATCCTACAGCAGTCGCCCTGAAAACCTGCACAACCTCCAATGCCCTATGCCTCCGCCTAGGCTGAGAATACATACCTAAAACAGCATAGAGTCCCATCCAAAAAAGCGCAATGGATATAACACCTAGAACATAATTGCTCTCAAAATCCCAATTCTGTGTATAACCATCCCATACTTGTTCTATTTCTACTTTACGATAAGCATATAATAATGACCATGCTATAAAAGCTGAGAGGGCATCAGAAACAGCATATATCCAGGGGATACTTTTATCAGCGCGTTTTCCTAAATTCATTCGAAATGCACAATCTTAAAGTTATCTACTAAAATGAGGCCGGTATCATTATTGAAATCTATAATTGCATCTAGAGTTAACTCATAGCCATATGCATCAGGCGTTGACAACACTAAAGGACCTAGGTCTAGATACATTTTTTTCCACTCGTCTCCAGATGGATTAAGCACGATGATCGGTGTTCTTTGAACATTGGAACCTCCTATAACGGATAGACCTACAGCAAAAGAATTGTTGCAGCGATAATTAAACTCTAACCAAATAGGGCCGTCTTTGTGTAAATCATAAAGCTGCTCCTGGGTAGTAGAAGTAACGTGAGCCAGTGAATCCGATAAAACTATCATTCCCGAAGCAGAACCTTCAAAAACTAATGCGGGATCAGTAGTCCTGACGACTGAAGCCGTGGATGTCGATGAGGCTTGGAATCTATTTGCAGACTCAAAGTTCTCAGCTAAAATGAACGCAGAGTTATCAGTGTAAGTAGTATTAAACTCGACCGTAGTATTGGATCCAGAGATGAAAGGGAAATCCAGATCTAAGGACTTATAAAATGGGTAGGGCTTTCTAGTTGAAGAAATGCCATTAGCTCTGATGCCCGCAAGCAACCTGATCGAAATAGACTCACCTTCTTCACCCTCCAGAACAGGAATGTTAGCCGGTAAAGGGAAAACACCTAAAACATCTGTTTCACTATGAACCCATATTTCAGATATGTTATTAGCACTAGTGCCGTGCCCCTCTGTTGTAGTTAAGGTAAACTCAGGTACGAACACATCGTGCGGCACTCCAGGCTTATCATTCCAAAGATTACAACTCGTTACACCCAGCATAAGTAACCCGAAAAACAGAACTGTATTAAAATTTGATTTTATCACGACTGTAAAGGTAGAGATTAACACCTCACGCAGCTTGTAGCTCCGGGCATCAAAAGTATCCTTGCCACCGGAATTTTTTCCCCACAACGGACACATCTACCGAACTTATCATTTGATAACCGAATTAAAGCTTGATCTAGCCCCTGTCGCTGCTTCTCTAATTGTCGTAAGGCAGCCTCATTTACGCTCTTGTTATTTATCGCGTCCATCCTGCTTACCCTACCTATAGCGACGGATGGAGGTATGGGCTTAGTGAGCTCCCGATATTCTAAAATACGCTCGTCAATCCCCTCAATTTTATTGTTGATACGTTTTTTAATTTCTACCTTCTCTTCATTAGACAACATGACCGTAAGATGGTTAATTTTGTACTTGATTGCAAAACCATAACATTTTTATTTCATAACATGAAATTTTTCATTGACACAGCTAACTTAGACCAAATCCGCGAAGCCGCTGAATTCGGCATCCTCGATGGAGTAACAACTAACCCATCATTAATGGCTAAGGAAGGAATTTCCGGAACCGAAGCGGTTTTGAACCACTATAAAGCTATCTGTGAGATAGTTGATGGCGATGTAAGTGCAGAAGTAATAGCTACTGACTATGAAGGAATGGTCAGAGAAGGCGAAGTATTAGCTGCACTACACCCTAACATTGTCGTTAAGATTCCGATGATTAAGGATGGTATTAGAGCGATCTCTTACTTCACTTCTCAAGGGATAAAAACGAATTGTACTTTAATATTCTCAGCTGGTCAAGCTTTGCTAGCTGCTAAAGCTGGAGCATCTTATGTGAGTCCGTTTATCGGAAGACTAGATGACATTAGCGCTGATGGTGTCGAGCTTATTGAAACCATACGTGAGATTTTTGACAACTATGAGTTCAGCACAGAAATCCTTGCTGCTAGTGTTAGACACAGTATGCACGTAGTCGATTGTGCGCGGATTGGAGCAGATGTTATGACTGGACCATTAAGCACGATTCTAGGGCTTCTAAAGCACCCACTCACGGACATAGGCCTGCAGCAGTTCCTTGCTGATCATGCAAAAGCACAAAGCAAAGAGTAAAGTTGATTATACGGATACATCAAGACAATCCTAACCCCAAAGAAGTTAGGCAAGCCGTCTCTATTCTAAAGAAGGATGGAGTAATCGTCATACCCACGGACACGGTGTATAGTTTCGCATGCGTGCTAGGCAGCAGTAAAGGTTTCGACAGGATAGCTCGGCTTAAAAAGCTAAGACCTAACAAAGCTCACTTTTCTCTGTTATGCTCTGACTTAAGTGACCTGAGTCAATACACTAGACCAGTTCCAAATGAGATATTCAAACTCATGAAGAGAGCACTACCGGGTCCGTTTACTTTCATCTTACAAGCAGGCGGAAATGTCCCTAAATTATACAGGAGCACTAAAAAAACAATTGGAATTAGAGTGCCAGACAATTCTGTAGCGCTTGCTATTATTGAAGAACTAGGAAAGCCACTAGTCGTATCATCTGTGCACGATGAAGATGAAGTTCTGGAGTACACAACTGACCCTGAATTAATATCCGAGAGGCACGGACATGCTTTAGATGCGGTAATACATGGAGGGTTCGGTGAACTATACGCCTCTACTGTGATTGACTGTACTTCTGGAATGCCGGAAGTACTAAGAGAGGGCAAGGGGTCTATCGACTCTATTCTCTAGACTCGAGCATGGGCACGAAAGCAGCTATGCCGTGATCTTTTTGGTTATACTCTTTCTCGCCTATTCTATCTATCGTTAGCATCCGCTGCTTATCACCCGCCCCTACCGGAATGACTAACCTTGCCCCGATAGCTAGTTGTGACAGTAAGGCTCGTGGAACTTCAGGAGCACCACAAGTAACTATGATTCCATCAAAGGGTGCGAAAACCGCTTTCCCTTTATAACCATCGCCATAATACAAGTTAGGTTTATACCCCATTGAACGAAGCAAAGGTCCAGCTGTATCGAATAGTTCTTTCTGCCTTTCTATTGAATGGACTTTATAGCCCATGCTGCATAAAACAGCACACTGAAATCCAGAACCTGTTCCAATCTCTAAGACTTTATCCCCGGCAGTGCAGTTGAGAAGTTCGGATTGGCGAGCTACGGTCTGGGGTTGAGAAATGGTTTGGTTTGCAGCAATAGGAAACGCCTTATTCGTGTAAGCATATTGCTCAAAAGTAGAGTCCATGAAGAAATGCCTCGGCACATTCATGATAGCATCGAGGACACTTTTATTAGAAATCCCCGACTTTATCAACTCACTTACGAGTTTTTTCCTCATGCCTTTATGGCGATATAGATCTTCTCTTTTCACTTCAGGAAAGGTACTCAGAGAGATTGAATAAATTGTGAAGAATTTTCATGATTTGTCCCCACCTAAAGTGTGGATAAGCTACCTAACTTCGACGCATGAAAAAGCATTGGTTTAATTGTAAAGTCAGCTACATGAAAGCTGACAGTGAAGGGTCAGAAGCAAAGAAAACAGAGCAGTTCGTTTTAGATGCTTACACCTATACGGAAGCTGAGACACGAATGGTGGAGATACTTGAAGCCGAGGGGATACGACCCTTTGAGATTTCACAAATTACTAAAACCAACCTCATAGAGGTAATACGTTTCGCTGAGTGCGACAAGTGGTTTAAAGTGAAGGTGTCGCTCACGACAGTTGACGAATCCAAGGGAGTAGAAAAAGAAGCTAATCAATTTCTACTAGTGTCTTCAGCTGACGTTCAAGACGCTTTTAAAAAGGTCACAGCTCATATGAACTCACTTAACACAGGTTATTTAATCCCATCTGTTGTTTACCAGAAAATATCTGAAGTCTTTCCTATTGAAGAATGGACACCTGTTACTCAGTCAGTAATCAACGAAGAGGCCAAAGAAGAGGCCGTGGAAGAATAATGCGCTCGATTAATTGTCTCTGAAGACTGTAATCGTACCCGTAAATGTAACTGGCCCTTCATTGGAGTCAATAAAAGGCAAGTTAGGATCAGGGTACTCCTCATTGGTAACAATAATGTCTCCTTGCGATCTGTTAATTTCCAGAATGTAGTAATACACTCCTTCAGAAATCCCGTCCTTTCCCGGATTCCACCCCGGAGAAGAGCCGAAGTCTAAATCAGAAAAGACTAATTCACCCCAACGGTTAAAGATTTGGACTTTACTATTATTGAATCCCGCTAGTCCACCTACTATCCACCTATCATTCTGACCATTGTTGTCAGGTGTAAATACATTAGGTATAGTAATTTCACATGTCTCCACTCTTATGCTTGCATCGTTAACACAAGTCAAACCAGGAACACCTGGCACATCATAAGACACAGTTACTGTGAAATCTGAAGTGATCTCTAAGTCAGTGATCGTTAAATCTGGGCTCGTAATATCGCCGCTCTCAACTTCAACATCTCCAAACTGCTCCCATGTCCAAAGAAAAGAACAATCGCCAGGATCAACATCACCTAGGTCAACTTCGAGTAAAACGCTCGAACCGCAAAACTGTGTTGAGGTCGAGGGAATAGTAGGCAGAACTCCTACCACCGTTACATCAAGTGACTGCTCATAAAGACAGCCAAAATCATTGATACCGATAAAAGTGTAAGTCTCAACCCCCATGTTCGAAGGCAAAATTGTAACAACACTACAATCAGCACCATTATCGACAATTGAAGGACCATTCCATTGCGTTGAATCACAGCCATCTCCAAAAGTCGGTGTGAATGAAATTGCTTCTGGATATAAATAAGGTGCGAATTCTAAAGACCAATCAAAAATAAATCCATTATCAGATGCCCAAAGGTCACAAACTTCTACTTCCCATGTCCCGTTCAAGGGGCAGCCATTTAAGTTAGTAAATGGCTGAACACTCTCGTAAGAACCCGCAGGCAGAGTAGGTTGAGCATTCTCACCCCATGTTCCATTAGTTGCTAGAGGCTCCCAATAGTAATCCCAACCAACTCCAGGAGCTAAATCCAAATCATCATCAATAGGGACTCCTAAGAAAGTCGTACCACCACCCTGCTGGTGTACAAGAATACTCTGATTGTTAGGACAAGTAAACGTAATGGTTAAATCGCCCATGTAACTGTGCTCGAAGTTTATGAATGCATTTATGATATCCGCATTCGCGTCTTCGACCACAGCATTGGGATAAAAACTTGTAAAGGTTAATTCACTTGAGAAGCAAGCACCTTGGTCGTCGGGGATAAAAAGACCTCCACCGAAATCTACACTAGGTTCCGCTGTATATAAAACACCCTCAATCATTCCCGTTAAATCTATCTCGTCACCTACACATATAGTTGCATCAGTGGATGTTCCTGCAAAATTCGGATCTGTAGAAACTAAGATTTGATAATCTAGGACGTTGTTGTTTTGGCAGTCGTTGTCATCAGTTAATTCTAAATTCATAACATATAAACCTGGCTGAGTATATGTATGATTTACTGTGGGGCCCGATGTATTATCAGTGTTGCCATCTCCAAGGTCCCATACCCAACTTACAATCTCTTGACCATCGGCTACAGTAGAAGATAACGATTCAAGAAAAACTGGCTCATTCAGACACGCGTGCATTGGCTGAAGCTCCGTAGGGTTTACAATTGCAAAAGGCCTATCACATGGATATCCACATGAAGCATATGCTCCGAAGTTTCCCGAGCTTCCAGCGCCAGACACGAACTCTACAGTCATACAACCAGAGGAGTTTGTATCTCCAGAGAAAATATCTTCGCCCTGTAACTCGTCTCCAGAATATGTGCCTACAACTGACGCAGTATTATCATCGCCATCATAAATAGTAATCGTTGAAGCTGCATCTAGATCAAATACAACCCAGTAAAGATTCAGTACCGTTTCAGGAGCTTCGGGACACCATGTTATGGTTTGGTTTTCATTAGCACCATAGTCAGCAGCACTTAAACCTGAATCCACAACAGCGCCTTCACAAGCTGTGTAAATATCTGTAGAAGCAATACTGATTTCCTGTGCCTGCGAAGAAATCGCGAAAAGGGCAGGAAAAGTTAGCAGGAATATAGACTTCTTCATGATTAACGGTTTAATGAGTTAGCATTAATAGAAAATCTAAAAAGAACTTTTTCATATGTTATGATCGAAGACACAACCACTATTCTATCATCTTCTAACAGAAAAAACTGTTCGTCGTAAAGAGGAGTGATGCCTTTTGACAAAAGTGTAAAAGCAATATCACCACCTTCTAAACTCAATGGTATCGGCTCGTTCCCTGTTTTTACTTCAGCGGCAATATGCCATCCATAGACCGCAAAACAGCATTTGTTTAAGTTATCTTCTTTGTCTAATTCGTTAGGACCAAAGACTGAATCAACTACGTTTTGGCCAGGCAAATCGCTCTGCGCGCTAGACGAATATATAAACGCTGTTAGGATAAATAATACTGATAATAGTTTTCTCATAATGCAAGGAATGAACACGCAAGATAACGAACTATAGATAGGGAATTGAAAACATAAATAATTTGAAATAAACTTGTTTGGTAAATAAAAATTGTAACTATCTTTGCACCCCCTTAATGAAGGGGAATATGACTTGGTAGCTCAGCTGGTTAGAGCATCTCACTTTTAATGAGAGGGTCCTGGGTTCGAGTCCCAGCCAGGTCACACTTCATCATCTACGATGAAAGCCCGCCCAGGTGCTGAAATTGGTAGACAGGCATGGTTGAGGGCCATGTGTCCTTTAGGGCGTGCGGGTTCGACTCCCGCTCTGGGCACGAATATAAAGCGATACAGGCGCGACAAAGTCGCAATAGCATAAAGCCTGTCGCAAGCAAAGTTTACTTTAGGTTAAGAGAGGTAAAATGATAGGTCTAGCGCTAGCTAGCTGTATCGTTTTGTTGAGTCAAAGGAGGGAACACCGACCTAAGGGGAGGTACTCCGGATTGACTAAACTTCTACCATGTTACCTTAGCTACACAAGCACCACACCCAACCTCGTATCTTTGCCGAGTGTTAAAGAAAATTCTACCTATACTATCCTGGCTTCCCGAGTACAATAGGAGGAATTTAGCAAAAGATCTACCTGCTGGAATTACTGTGGGGATAATGCTAGTGCCACAAGGGATGGCGTATGCGCTTATTGCTGGGCTACCTATGGTTTATGGTCTTTACGCATCACTGGTTCCACAAATAATTTATGGGATAACCGGTACATCTAGACAACTATCGGTGGGGCCTGTGGCAATGGATTCGTTGCTTGTAGCTGCTGGATTAATGTCTATTGCATCATTAGAAGCTGGAGGGACTCATTATATCGAATTAGCAATAGTGCTAGCTATGATGATGGGGATATCCCAACTATTACTGGGGGTGCTAAGGGCTGGCTTTTTAGTGAATTTCTTATCTAGGCCTGTGATAAGTGGGTTTACATCTGCTGCTGCAATTATTATAGGGGTGAATCAAATCTCTAATTTAACTGGTGCATCTATTGCAAAACATAACCGAATACAGAACTTCATTTCGACTGCATCAGACACGATAACAGAAATACACGCACCGACATTATTGCTAGGAGTGACAGCTATATTGCTGATAGTAATTGCTAGTAAGTTTAAGAAAAAAACAAAGATACCGGCTGCGTTAGTGGTGGTGGTGGTCGGAATTCTAGCGTGCATGGGCTTGGGGCTAGACTCATATGGGGTAGCGATAGTAGGTGAGATCCCTAAGGGACTTCCTGTATTTAACATGCCCACGGTAAATGAAAGTGATTTCTATCAACTCCTCCCCATAGCTATCACACTTGCCCTTGTAGCATTCATGGAGGCTTATTCCGTTGCAAAAACTATCGAGGAGAAGCACGATTATAAAATTGATGCAAACCAAGAACTCCGCGCCCTAGGGCTCTCTAACATTATAGGGTCGATGTTCCAATCCTACCCTACTACAGGAGGGTTTTCCAGATCGGCCGTGAATGAGCAAGCTGGAGCTACAACAGCCATGTCATCAATTATTGCAGCTGCTTTAATCGGATTGACATTGCTCTTTCTCACACCTCTCTTTACCTATCTACCTATGGCGGTCTTAGCGGCTATAGTAATGGTAGCTGTTTCTAGTCTTATAGATTTCAAGCTGCCCATTTCTCTTTGGAAAACACATAAGATTGACGCGCTGCTTTTACTAGCAACATTTATTACAACCTTAACCGTAGGCATGACTTATGGAATACTCACGGGGGTGGTATTGTCTATTTTGGTTTTGGTTTACAAACAAATGAGACCACATTTTGCAGAGCTTGGAGAAATAGAGGGGATTTACAGAAACTTCAAAAGGTTCCCCGAAGCTAACCTCAGGGATGACGTGATAATTGTGAGGTTCGATTCAGCTCTTCACTTTTCTAACCACCGACACCTTCATACATCGATTAATGAAATTATCGAAGGAAGAGACGACGTGAAAGCAATCATACTTTGCGCTAAGGTTATAGGTTATATCGATGCCTCCGGAATAAAAGCTTTAGAGGATATAATTAATGAGCTTGAGGCGAAAGGCATTGATTTCAGACTTGCTGCTGCAATAGGGCCAGTGAGAGATACTATTAACTCCTCAGAACTGATCGCGCGAATAGGGAAGAAGAAATGCTTTGCAACTATTAAGAACGCACTAAACGACTTTGACAATCCGGGTTCTATAGATAAGGGCTTAAGAAAGGTTGCGACTCAAGCTAATTAAAGAGATGAAAATAACACAGATATACACTGGCTGTTTAGCACAGGGATCTTACTACATAAAGTGTAATGGAGAAGCTGCTATTATCGATCCTCTAAGGGAGGTTCAGCAATATATAGATATGGCTGAAAAGGATGGGGTAAAGATAAAATACATATTTGAGACACACTTTCATGCGGATTTTGTGTCGGGGCATGTCACGCTCGCTGAGAAAACAGGTGCGCAGATAGTCTATGGGCCTTCAGCTGAAACATCTTACGAATCATTGATTGCTAAGGATGGACAGAAGTTTAAGATAGGGCGAGTTGAAATTGAAGCCATTCACACTCCTGGTCACACGATGGAAAGTACATGCTACCTCGTTAGGGATAAGCACGGGAATCAGCACTCGATATTTTCTGGAGACACTTTATTTCTAGGTGATGTGGGTCGTCCTGATTTAGCCCAAAAAGCAACCGACATGTCTCAAGAAGAACTTGCTGGAATATTATTCGACAGTCTACGCGAGAAAATCATGGTTCTAAATGACGATGTTATTGTCTATCCTGGGCATGGCGCAGGATCTGCATGTGGTAAGAATATGAGTACAGAAACTGTGGGGAGCATAGGCGTTGAGAGAGCTACTAATTATGCTCTCAGGGCTGATATGACTCGTGATGAATTCATCCAAGAAGTGACTTACGGGTTAGCAGAACCGCTGGAATATTTCGGGTTTAATATTCAAATGAATAAACACGGATATAAGTCTATTGACGAATTAATTCAGAAGGGAGCTAATATGCTTAGCCCTGAAGAGTTTGAAATTGCTGCTAATGATACTGAAGCAACAGTTCTAGATGTTCGCACTAGATCTCAATTTGTGGCAGGGTTCATTCCTAGATCTACATACATAGGACTAGACGGAGGATTCGCACCGTGGGTGGGCGAGCTACTAGTGGACGTAAAGCAACCCATCCTTCTTATTGTCGAAAACGGAAGAGAAGTTGAAGCTATAACGAGATTATCTCGAGTGGGATTCGATAATGTAATCGGGATTCTAGATGGAGGGTTTGAAAACTGGAAAGAGGCAGGAAAGGATGTCGACAGCATTGAAACGGTTACTGCAGAGGAGCTTGCTAAGCTGATGAAATCTAATTCTGAAATCAAGCTATTTGATGTGAGGAAACCACGGGAGTTTCAATCTGAACATGTTGAAATAGCGAAACACGCGCCACTAAGTCAGCTTGGAGAATATTACAGTGACTTTCCTGAATCGGGTCCGTTCTACCTACACTGCGGAAGTGGATATCGCTCGGTTATTGCTAACTCATTGATGAAGGCACAGGGCATACACAATGGAATTGAGGTTGTCGGTGGGTGGTGTGCAATACAGGAAACTGAGATAGAAACATCAGAGTTTATTTGTCCTACTACCCTGTAAATTTACTCGGACGTTTACTCGGACGTTTACTCTGAAGGAGCTGAAGTATCGGAATTCATGATGTCGGTTTGGACTCTAATACTTTCCTTATGCACCTGTTCCAAAACGGATTTAATAAACTCTCTATCTATCCCTAAATCATCCGACAGGCTCAACCTAGTTGAAACTATTTCTCTATAACGCTCTATCTGCAACACGGTTAGACCTTTCTCTTTCTTATAGAGGCCTATAGCTTCTGAGAGTTCGCTTCTACCCTTTAACAACTCTATCAACTGTTCGTCTACAGAATCCATCTTCATCCTCAAAGATTCTAAAGCAAGACTCTGGTAGGGTGTTGTTAATAGATCGCGAATTTCAAGGCGAGATAAAATATCTAACAGCATACTCGGTGTAACCTGCTGAAGAGGATCGCTGAGAGCTTTATCGGGATTAGTATGAGTTTCTATCATAAGCCCATTCATGCCTAAGTCCATGGATTTTTGGGCTATAGATGCGATAAGCTGTCTATCACCACCTATATGGCTAGGGTCACAAAAGATCGCGATGTCTGGCATCTCTGATTTCAATCCTATAGGAATCTCCCACATTGGAGCATTCCTGTATTTATGTTGAGTTAGATTAGAAAACCCTCTATGTAAAGCTGCTACCTCACCAGTAGTGGAATTAGAAATACGCTCGATGGCTCCCATCCATAGCCCTAGATCTGAGTGCATGGGATTCTTAACCATAACCGGTAAAGAAGTCCCCTTAAGTGCGTCTGCAATATTCTGGACAGAAAAGGGACTCACAGTAGTTCGAGCTCCAACCCAAACCGCATCTAACCCGTACTTAAGTGCAAGACCAACGTGATTAGCATCCGCGACTTCAGTCATAACAGGCAATCCCACTTCTTTCTGAACCTCGACTAACCACTCTAACCCTTCCTCTCCTACTCCTTCAAAGGAATTAGGTCTAGTTCTAGGCTTCCACAGCCCTGCGCGAAAGAATTTCACGGCAGGGTTTTTCTTCAATGCTCGTGCTATTTCAAGGACTTGATCCCTGCTCTCTGCCGAACATGGTCCTGCAATAACCACAGGTCGTATATTTTTATTAGTGAATGTCACTTAAGATGAAAATGATTGAAGATTGACCAGCTTAGCGTAGGGCCCGTTGTTTTTCATTAAAACCTCATGTTTCCCCTGCTCTACTATTATTCCTTTTTCTATCAAAACGATATTATCAGCACGCCTCACGGTGGATAGTCTATGGGCAATAACTAGTACTGTCCTGTCTTTCATAGCAGCGTCTAAGGCTTGCTGAACAGCGTGCTCGGAAGCGGCATCTAAAGCTGAAGTTGCTTCATCAAGAACTAGTATTTCTGGATCGCGATACAATGCTCTCGCAAGTGCGACACGCTGTCTCTGTCCCCCACTTAGCCTACCGCCACCATCTCCAACTGGGGAATGAAGACCGTCGGGAAGGTTATCCGCAAACTCTGTTACCTGAGCTACTTCTGCAGCGAGGCGTAGTTTCTCCTCATCCGGAAACTCCTCACAAAGGGCTATGTTAGAGGCTATAGTTCCGTGAAACAAAATAGATTCTTGTGTCACCACACCAAGTTGCTGCCTCCAATTAGATAATGGAATATCATTTAGGTCAGTTCCGTCAATTGAAATAGTCCCCGATGCAGGCGAGTCGAATCGTATTAAAAGATTACTCAAAGTAGTTTTGCCAGAACCAGATGGCCCAACTAATGCGACCACATCTCCTTTTTTAATAGTGAGATTAATCGAATCTAAAACTTCCGTTTCTCCATAAGCAAATGATACATCCTTAAACTCTATACTCTCCTTAACGGTAGGAATCACACCCGAAGTAGATTCTAAATCCTCAACATCATCGAGAGAATCGAACAACTCCTCCACCCTGTCCAATGAAGCAACGCCTTTACTAATCTTAAACCAACCATCACTCAAAGCCCTAGCCGGAGGTATGACTTGAGAGAACACAACTAGATATCCTATGAACCAATCACCTGTAAGCCCAGACCCACCGGTGAGAACGATGTTTCCTCCATAACCTAGAAGTACAGCCATAACAGACAAAGAGATTACTTCACTCACCGGCGAACTCATGTATTCTCTTCTGTACATCTTACGCATTGCATAAAAATGCTCCTCGTTCCTGTTTTCGAATCTCTTCATGAACACTGATGAAGCACCGAAAGCTTTAATAATCCTCATCCCAGACAGAGTCTCTTCAAGGATGTTTACGAGTGAACCTAATTCTTGTTTGCCTTTTAGAGCTGATTTTTTCAATTTCTTCGCTATGCGACTTATCAGAATCCCACTTATAGGAAGGAATAATATTGCGAAAAGGGTAAGCTCCCAGCTCAGGACAAGTAACGCTCCAAAAGAGATTATAATTAATAGCGGAGCCTTAAACATCACCACGATAGACCCTACAATACTATCCTCCACCTCTTTCAAATCAACAGTCAATCTACTGAGGACATCTCCCTTTCTAGCCCCTGTGAACCAACCCATGTTTTTCGAAAGCACTCTAGAATATGTGCTGTTCCTTAGATCTCTACTTACGCCAGTTCTAATGGTAGCAAGAGAATACATCGCTAGATATGTGGTCGTGTTCTTTAATACCGCGAGAATAACCACGAACACACAAATCATCATTAAGGCATGTGAAGCACCAACTTCAAGTACATAGCTATCGAACCACGCCCCTATTTTTCCAGGGATATCATCCGTGGGAGCTCTCTCAACGGCTCCTCCGAATAATATCCTTAAAAACGGAACGACACTTAAAAATGAAAATATAGACAGTATCGCACCCAGTATATTCAGGAGTGCATTCGTAACGAGATTCCAGCGATAGGATTTTAATAGGGGAAATAAAGCTGAGAGTCTATTCAAGAGGCAAGTTCTTCAGAGTAACCTAAATAATTTGAAGGAGAAAGTGCATGTAACTCTGTTTTCACCTCGTCACTTACGTTTAACTCAGATATAAAGGTGCGCATAGTTTCTGCAGTAATTGCACCTCCTGTACGTGTTAAAGCCTTAAGAGCTTCATAAGGTTTCGGGTAGCCTTCGCGACGCAGTATTGTTTGGACTCCCTCAGAGACAACAGCCCAATTAGCTTCAAGAGCAGCCTCGAGTGCAGCAGGATTAAGAAGTAATTTACTCAATCCTTTTTGTAAAGATTTAAGCGCGATAATTGCATGCCCTAAAGGCACACCCACATTGCGCAACACCGTTGAATCCGTTAAATCACGCTGCAGACGGGAGGTCGGTAGCTTTTCGGAGAAATGAGACAGCATAGCATTTGCCACTCCGAAATTTCCCTCTGAATTTTCGAAGTCAATAGGGTTAACCTTATGCGGCATAGCCGAAGAGCCTACCTCGCCAGCAATAATTTTTTGCTTGAAATAATCTAAGCTTACGTAGGTCCAAATATCTCTATCAAGGTCGATCATCACAGTATGGGCTCTTCTCAGAGAGTCACACCAAGCTGCAAGGTGATCGTAATGTTCGATTTGGGTGGTAACCTTACTCCTGTGAAGACCTAGATTTTCCTCAACGAATTTATTACCAAAGGAAATCCAATCAATCTCAGGATATGCTACTTTATGAGCATTAAACCCACCAGTCGCTCCACCGAATTTAGCTGCGTAAACTGATGATACGATAATATCTCTTTGAATTCTAAGTCTGTTCTCAAATACTCTTATCTCCTTACCTAGAGTAACTGGAGAGGCTGCCTGTCCGTGCGTTCTAGCAAGCATAGGGATGGACTTCCATTCTAAGCTCAATTCATTCAATCTGCAAAGAACTTCGTCTAGAGCTGGCAGGTATACGTCCTCAGTAGCCCTCTTTAAAGAAAGAGGTATTGCTGTATTATTCACGTCCTGTGATGTAAGCCCGAAGTGAATGAACTCACTCCACTGACCCAGCCCTTTTGACTCCATCTCGTCCTTTATCCAGTACTCCACAGCCTTTACGTCGTGGTTAGTCGTAGACTCAATTTCTTTAATCTTAGACGCTTGCTCCTCGGTGAAATTATTATACAGATCACGTAAGCCTTCTAGCTTGTCCGAAGGGAAATCGGAAAGTTGAGGAAGAGGCAATTCAACTAGTGCGACAAAGTATCTGACTTCCACTTCAACTCTGTGGCGAATTAAGCCCCATTCCGATAGTAATGGAGCGAGTGGTTCAGTGTGTCTTCTGTATCTGCCATCAACTGGCGAAATAGCGTTTAGGGAAGAAAGCGGCATATGATCTTTCAGTAATGGATTTCAAAACACAAAGATACGAAATGTATGAACGAACGCCCCTCTCACTACCTTCGTATCATGGAGCTTTATACTATTCACAACGGTAATTTCAAATTAGACGGAGGAGCGATGTTCGGAGTAGTTCCAAAGAGGCTTTGGGAACGCACTAACCCTGCCGATTCTAACAACCTATGTCCATGGGCTATGAGATCACTATTAATAGCTGACGGAGATAGATTAACTCTGATTGATTGCGGATTAGGGGATAAACAGAGTGAGAAGTTTTTCGGGCACTACCACCCCCATGGAGATAATTCACTCGATAAGAGCTTGAAATCAGCCGGATTTTCGAAAGATGACATAACGGACGTGTTCCTTACTCACTTGCACTTCGACCATGTCGGCGGAGCTGTTGAGTGGAATAATTCTCGTGACGGGTATAGACCGGCTTTTAAAAACGCAACTTATTGGAGTAATAAGCGTCACTGGAAATGGGCAACAGAACCTAACGCCAGAGAACAAGCCAGCTTCCTTTCCGAGAATATCATTCCTCTTGAAGAAAGCGGCCAACTTAAGTTTATTGACGCTGCTGATAACGATACTAGAATTCAAACAGGGCTTGGGTTTGATGCATTCATTGTGAACGGACATACGGATGCCCAAATGTGCCCCATCATTAAGTACAAGTCGGAAACACTTGTCTTTATGGCTGACCTTCTGCCATCGGCAGGTCACATACCCATACCATACGTTATGGGATATGACACGCGTCCCTTGTTAACACTAAATGAGCGAAAGAGAATTTTTAACGAAGCCGCAGACAAGGGCTACCATCTGTTTTTAGAGCACGATGCGGCTAATGAAATATGCACGTTAAAGCAAACAGAAAAGGGACCCCGGTTAGATAGGACGAGTACATTAAGTGAGTTTCTATAACCTCACTAACGCGGAATCACTTCAGGCCCTTGATAATTTGACTAGCTAGGCCTGGACCTTTAAAGATCATCCCAGTATAAATCTGAACTAACGATGCACCTGCATCTAGTTTTTCTCGAGCAGATTCAACACCATCGATTCCACCTACTCCGATTATGGGGAAGGCCCCTCCAGACTTTTCATGGAGGTATCTCACAACTTCAGTAGAGCTATTACGAACAGGCACACCGCTTATACCGCCCGCACCTAAGGACTCAACTTTAGAAGACTCCGTAGTAAGATCAGCTCGATTAATGGTCGTGTTAGCTGCTATAACGCCATCAACTTTCTCAGCGATAATTATATCAACGATATCATCGAGTTGAGTCTCTGTCATGTCTGGTGCTATTTTTAAAAACACCGGTCTCTGAATTTCTTTGGAATTATTCAACTTAACTACAGCTCTAAGCAAAGCAGACAGGGGCTCCTTATCTTGCAACTCCCTGAGTCCGGGAGTGTTAGGGGAGCTTACATTAACCGTGAAGTAATCTACATAAGGGTGAAGTGAGTCGAAGCATTTAAGATAGTCATCAACAGCATTTTCGTTAGTAGTAATTTTATTGCGCCCGATGTTTCCACCTACGATAAGACCTTCAGGACGTCTCTTGAGTCTTTCAACTGCAGCATCCACACCACCATTATTAAAACCCATTCTGTTTAGTAGAGCTGAATCTTCAGGAAGTCGGAAAAGTCTGGGCTGCGGATTACCGGGTTGAGCAACTGGAGTAAGTGTCCCTATCTCGACGTGACCGAAGCCCAAAACAGCAAGCTCACGCAACCATCTTGCATCCTTATCAAAGCCCGCAGCAAGGCCTACTGAATTAGGAAAATCTAAACCACAGACTGTCACTACATCATCTGTACTACTTTGGTTAAAGTATCGCTTTAAGAGAAACATAATTCCAGGAATTCGAATTACAACACTGAAGAAACCCATCGCAAAATAGTGCGCTTTTTCTGCAGACATGAGGAAAAACAGGGGCTTCAGGGCTTTTTCGTACATTCTACAAAGATAAGAATACCATCACAAACTAGCTAAGATTGTTCATAACCCTGTTGATAGTGGTAACCAAATAGTTCTACACCCCCCTAAAACTCTAGATTAACTTTGATTCCCAAGGATGAATAACTTGGGACTACTCAACTGGCTTTCTAAACGCAAACTCACCGACGAGCAGGTGGCGAATATTTTCGTCAATACAACTTTCGAAACGGTGGAGTTCGGGTGGCCTGAAGTAGCGTCACTTTTAAATGTTATGCCGGAGTTTGAAACTGCACCGAACTTAGACACCTCAGATTATGGGAGGTTCTTAATGATAGTGGTGGCAGCTAATCTTTCTCATGTGCCTAAGCATTTTGACAATGGTGTGGATAGAGCGATCATAAAGCGGTGTTGTGCGAAGTTTGGGCTTGCCCTAGGAATCCCGAAAGATAAATTCGCAAACAAAGTGAAAGAATTTAGGACTTTCATGAAGAAGGTGAATCACCCCTCTCATAACACTACCACCGGAATGACTCGTGCTGTTTTATACAAGTATAACTTGATTGAAAAGCAGGAAGACTACTTTAAGGATATGAATGTCCCGAATCCGATTATCCAAAAATGCTTGAGAGATGTAATGGTGAGCTTCATTTGGGATTGGGATGAAATTAGTGACAATTACAAGGTTAACATCACAGAAGAAACGACGGTTAAAGAATCTGCTTTATAGCTCTCTGTCCATATCCCTTTCGATATCCTTTTCCTTCAAACTAGCTCTCTTATCGTGCATCTTCTTACCTTTAGCAATGCGGAATCGAAGCTTAGCATAACCTGACTTGGAAATAAATAAAAGCGTGGGAATCAGTGTGATACCAACATTTTTAACCTTCTTCTCCAGCTTTTTTATCTCCTTCTTTTGTAACAAAAGCTTTCTCTGACGCCTGGGAGATTGAGGAATATATCCAGCGTTAGGATATTCCTCGATATACATATTAAACACCCACATCTCCCCTTTTTCCATCTTGCAATAAGACTCAGTAATACTTACCTTAGAATTGCGGATAGATTTAATCTCACCGCCATTTAATTGTATACCAGAAGTGAACTCATCTTCTAGAAAATAAGTGTAGGAAGCCTTTTTATTCTTTATCACCACGGACATATTGCGAAGGTAAGCTATCTTGTGATGATGATTTCAGACTTAACCCACTCTTCCCTATTCAAACTTCCTAAAGTGGAATTACACTGCCACCTGGAACTTGCTTACAGACCATCAACAATGAAGGAGTGGGCTATAGAAGATGGCGATATAAAAACTGACTGCACTGACGAGGAGTTTCAAAACAGGTATATGGTTTTAAAACCTATGGACGATCTGCCTTCGGTACTGAAAAAGTTTCTTGTAACTAGAGACAGATTGAAATCACTAGAGAGGATAGAAAGATTAGCTTTTGAGGCCTGCGAGGACATGTACCTTCGTTCTAATGTCCGCATACTTGAATTGCGATATGCTCCCAGCTTTACACTAGAGGTATTCCCTGAGTTAGGTGCGGACAACTTACACGGAGCCATCATGAAGGGCTGCCTCAAAGCTGAAACCATGTATCCAATGGCTGTCGGACTTATCTGTCTGCTTCAGCGCATTAAACCCTTAAAGGAAAATGAATATTGGTGTGACTGGGCAATCGAACACAAGGGTGAAATCCTTGCATTAGACTTGGCTGATGATGAGGTCGGGTTCCCCCCCTCTCAGTTCGCTCACATATTTATGAAAGCAAAAGCAGCTGGACTGGGAATCACTATACATGCAGGTGAGCCATCGGTGCCACAAGCCCCTCAAAACATCATTACCTCCATTGAAGAGTTAGGGGCAGATAGAATAGGTCACGGAGTGCAGGCCATACATGACGAAAGTGTGATAGAAAAACTTGTAAGTCAAGGCATAGTTTTAGAACTTTGTCCTACAAGCAATGTTCTCACAAGAGCCGTCGATGGCGCCAACTCACATCCACTGAAAAGACTAATGGAGCTAGGAGTGAAAACTACAATTAACAGCGATGATCCTGGAGTCATGTGCATAGACTTAATGACTGAGTACCATATCGCTCATGATTTACTCGGAATGTCTGTAGCTCAGCTTCAGCAATGCAACTTATGGGCTGCAGAAGCGTCATTTATCCCATCTAATAAAATATCCACCGTGTGGCCTATAGCTTAAATACAATGTCATTAAAAAACTTAGTCGTTGTCACGGCGTTATTTTTTGTTTACTCAACACATGTAGCCCAAACCCAAACCGTGGGGGTCTTCGTTAACAGTGCACTGTCACTTGACGGATACTCCCTTATCGCACCTATTAAATCCACCGAAACCTATTTAATTGACAACTGCGGACAGGTTGTCAATCAATGGTCTAGCGACAACAGAGTAGGTCTAGCTGCCTACCTGTTAGAGGACGGCAGCCTTCTTAGAACAGCAGAGTTATCCTCCACCGCAACCCCGGCATTTTCTGGAGGAGGGACTGGAGGTAGAGTAGAGAGATTTAGCTGGGAGGGAGACCTGATTTGGTCCATGAATTTCGCAGACACTATGCATCACTCCCATCACGACTTAGAGATGTTACCTAACGGAAACATCCTCGTCATTCTTTGGGAAAGCCACCGTTACGAAGACGCGCTAGCTCTAGGGAAAAACACGAACAACACAGAAAACCCTGTTTGGTGCCCACAGATAGTCGAGATATCTCCTACAGGAAATGAGGGTGGTGAAATCGTTTGGTCCTGGTCAGCTTGGGATCATTTAATTCAGGACACTGACCCTGCCCTTCCTAATTATGGTGTTATATCTGAGAATCCGAGGAGATTCAACATTAACTACACAACTGGTGGCGGAGCTTCAAATGTAGCAGGAGCTTCAGATTGGATGCATTGCAACTCTGTGGATTATAATTCTGATTTAGACCAAATAATAGTCAGCTCAGCTAAGTTCAGTGAGTTTTGGATTATTGACCACAACACCACTACAGAAGAAGCAGCCACAACATCAGGAGACATACTATACCGGTACGGCAATTCAGCTGCTTATGAACGTGGGACATCCGACGAGCAACTCTTGTACCACCAGCACGATGCTCAATGGATAGAGGATGGCATAGACGCTGGCTCTATACTCGTCTTCAATAACGGAAAACAACGGCCCGAAGGTGAGTACAGCTCAGTAGAAGTAATCGAGCTTCCTAGCCTAGAGAATGGCACCTACCCTATTGAAGAAGGACAGGCTTTCGGGCCTACTAATTATTCATGGCACTATCCTGAAACTTTTGACGCTCTTTTCTACGCACAGAACATTTCCGGAGCCAATCGATTATCTAATGGCAATACGCTCATTTGTAACGGACCGGCCGGATATGCATTTGAGGTGACACCCGAAGAGGAAATAGTTTGGGCCTATGTAAATCCTGTATCGGGCTTCGGACCAGCAATTCAAGGGCAAGACCCCGGCAACAATGCGATGTTCAGGGCGTACAAGTACGAGACCAGCTACACTGCCTTCAACGACAAAGACATGACTCCGGGCGAGCCTCTAGAGGGAAGTGGATGGGATACTGGGTGCACTCTAGCCGTATCAAGTGTCGAACAATTAAATAGCGGAATACAAATCTCCCCTAACCCTACATCCGGCAGGATTAACATCAGAATTTCAGAAGACCTAATCGGGTGTGATGTTAGAGTGTACGACGCGAGAGGAGTAGAGGTTTGGGTTAGAGTAGGGAAATTATTCGAGGAAGAATCTTTTATTGATTTAAACTTTCTAAGCAAGGGATGTTATCACCTCGTAATCCAATCAGGATTTTTCGTAAAGTCTACAATTATAATGATTCAATAAGCGCCATGAGTCCATCTATTAAAATCGAAAACAAAGGCGCCGTAAGGGTCCTAACTTTGAATAGACCGCAAGCTTTTAACAGCTTCGACAGAGAAATGGGAAAGGCATTCCAAGAAGCCTTAGACGATGCTGCTGTTGATGATAGCGTGAGGTGTATTATTATTACAGGCGAAGGAAGGGCATTCTGCGCAGGCCAAGACCTGAAAGAAGTAACTGCTCCCGATGCTCCCGATTTCAAAATCATTGTAGAGGAAACATACAACGCAAGTATTAGAAGAATTTGCTCAATGCGCAAGCCTATAGTTGCTGCCGTTAATGGCGTTGCCGCTGGAGCTGGAGCGAACATCGCACTTGCGTGCGACCTAACAATCGCTACAGAAAGTGCATCTTTTATCCAGGCTTTTTCTAAAATAGGCCTCATCCCAGACAGTGGTGGAACGTGGTGGCTACCTAGACTTGTGGGGATGCAACGCGCTAAGGCGTTGGCTTTCTTCGGAAACAAGGTGGGTGCAAGCGAAGCTGAGGCTATGGGGTTAATATACAAGTGCGTGAGTGACGAAGCATTTAGCGACGAAATTAAAAACACTAGTGATAAACTATCTAAAATGCCCACATTCGCATTAGGACTGACTAAGGCGGCTTTTCACGAAGGGATGTCCTGCGATCTTGAAACACAACTTGCAAGGGAATTAGATTACCAATTCCGTGCTGCAGATTCAGAAGACTATCAAGAGGGGGTGAATTCGTTTCTAGAGAAAAGGGCACCTAATTTTAAAGGGAAATAAACCTATAAGGATTGTAAAGCTCGGAAATATGTCACTGCCGAAAGCGCTGCCGTTTCTGTCCTCAGCCTGCTATCGCCTAAGCTGATTTCTACGCCGCCTTTTTCAATCATAAGCCTCACTTCGTCATCTGTGAAGTCTCCTTCTGGCCCTATTGCTACACAAGCTGATTCGTTTTTAGAGAGCTCCTTCAGTAAGTGGTTTTTAACTCCATCAAGCGGTGACATGCAATGAGCAATGCAAAGCTTTTCTGTTTCTCCAACTAATTCGAGCGCCTCTTCTAAGGTACACGCTGACTCTAAAACTGGCAGCCACGTCCTCATAGATTGTTTCATCGCAGAAACTAGGACCTTATTCCACCTATCGAATTTCTCCACCTTCCTTTCTGATCTTTTACACCAAACAGGAATCACTCTATCCACTCCTATCTCCACGGACTTCTCGAGAAACCACTCGAATCTCTCTGTTTGTTTAGTAGGACAAACAATCATAGTCAGAGAAGGTTTATTAGCTACGTCTGAATTAATATCAGCAACTTCAACTAGACAGGTTCTCTTTAAGAT
>Ga0308011_10000248_pt1 | contig 29597 bp, 26 predicted proteins | sample Neamet177_FD_203144 | JGI IMG/M metagenome (GOLD analysis project Ga0308011, IMG submission 203144) | Marine microbial communities from water near the shore, Antarctic Ocean - #177 | ecosystem: Environmental > Aquatic > Marine > Unclassified | place: Southern Ocean | collected 2014-07-25 | reverse complement strand
ACCGCGCAGGATCTGCGTGATATGAATATCCTGAAGTATTACAGGCTCACTAGAAAGTGGGCTTGTAAGACTTACGGGTTAACAGATGCAGATTTAGAACTATTAATTTATTTAGATTGTAAAGGAAGATTTACACGGCAAGGTTTTAAGGATGGTACCTACACAATGAGTTGGGATAATAATCGTTGGGTGAAACTTAAGAAAGCAGGGTGGATTGAAACGTGGAGACACAGAAACAGAACTACTATAAAGTATTCTGTATTCAAGACATCGTTCAAGTGCTCTCAATTAATAAGTAGAATATATAGAGTTTTACTGGGTGAAGAAGATTTACCTACTTCCGAGAGAAGTGTTTTCTATAACAACATAACATATACTGATAAGGTTTTTAATAAATCCATAGACGATATGATAAAAGATAAAGACAGATAACATGGGATACAGTAAATCAAGAAGGTTAAAAGGAGCTCCAATGGAAAGAAACTTTGGTATTGGAAAACCAGGACCAGCTAAGGAATTTCCAACTATAGATGAATCTAAGAATAAATTAAGTGTAACGCCCCCTAAGGTTACGTTAAACATGTATGATGACAAACCAACCAACCTAATAGATAAAAAAAGGAAAGACGATATTGTCGAGAAAGAAGTTAAGGATAAAAAAACTGTAAGTGAAGCAAATCCAACAAAGGCTAAAAACTGGTGGGAAGAAGGTTACGGTGAAGAAAACAAACAAGAAAAGTACAAATCAGACGGTAGCTTAACTACACCTGAAAAAGATGATTATTTTTCTGGTCTTAGACCACTGCAAAGTCTTCTTGGTCTATCAAAAGAACAAAGAGCAGCTAGAAAACTTAAGAAGGCTAATAAGCTTACTGATGCTAAAGCGGCTGAAGCAGGTGGTACTGAAACATTCAAGCAGGCTAAATTTGTTGACAAAGCGGAGAAAAAGCAACTCAAGAGTGATAAGAAGACTGCAAGAAAAAAAGCTAAGAGTGATAAGAAGCTAGCTAAGTATAGAAAGAAAAACAGTTAACAATGGGATTTAAACTAGGTAAAGGAAGAGGCAATGATGTTAGAGGCGGAGAAATTGTCAATAAGATGCGTTTTGCTTCTGGTACTACTGTAGTGCCGGGTGTTGATATTATACGCAAAGATCTAGGAGATGGTATAATGGGAGAGGCTAATATGGATGGAAGTATATACGTAAGCAACCTAGTGGAACCAGGTAGTAAAGAAGAGCGTAAAGTGTTGATTCATGAGATGAGACATGCTACAGATATGAAGATTGGTAAATTAAGGTACGAAGACGATTACGTTAAGTACAATGGAGTAAAGCACGAGAGAAAAGATATTGATGGGCAGGACATGATCTATTATGACGGTAAATGGATACCAGCTGGTAGTATGGATTTCCCTTGGGAATTAGAAGCAAACATAGGTAATAAATAATAAACAACTAAAAACAAATAAAAATGGCAACATTAGTCCCATCATTAACACTATCATCTTCGAATTTAAACGGAGATCTATTAAACCTTTCAGTAGCGAAGTCGCTAGCTATTCTAGGTCAAGTAGCATCATTTCAAAAAGTAGCAACACAAACAGGCGTTGTTTTTGCCGCTGCTGCAAACTTTAGTAAATCATACGTATATTTAAAAAACTTAAGCGCTACAGAGGCTGAAATCATAACGATTGAAAAAGCTAATAGTGGAGATGAGTATATGTTCTTAGGTGCTGGGGAGTTTGCATTCTTTCCTTGGGCATCATTAGTGGATCTAGCTTTAGACGCTGCTCAAGGCTCACCTGTGTTAGAAGTAAGAATATTCCAAGCAGCTGCTGCATCATCATAATAATAACACATAAATAAAAAATAAGAAATGGCAACATTAACACCAACACTAACACTGGCTAGTACTACGATATTCGCCGACCAACCGTTAAACATGACGGTATCACTAAACTCAACAGTACAAGCTCCAATGACAGACATCAACAAAATGTCAACAGGAGATAACTTGGGATTAGGAGCAGGAATTATAATCTCAGAAAACGATACAAACAATTACTTTGTGTATTTAAAGCACACGGGGCTTTTAGCTACCGATGGTGTTAGCACTTGTAATGCTAGTGCTGATTTTGTTTTAGTAGGAAATCCAGATGCAGATGGAGGATCAAAAGTAATTAAATTACAACCAGGAGAATTTGCTTACTTTCCAACAGCTGAAGGTGCTGCTGATGATGCTGTTTCTGCTGGGGAAGTAGGTGGTTTAAAGCTTTTTGCTGGTTCAGCTGCTGTAATGATGGAGTACGCTTACTGGAAAAGATCATAATCATGGCGTATAAACAAAAAGGAATGTCATTTGGAAATGAGATTCCAAAGGATATTGCTAAAAATACGAAGACTAATTATAAAAAAGATAAGTCAAACACAACTAACAACGAGAAGACTGCGACGAACTATGATGAGCATGATGTGCACGCTGAGAAAACAAATCCAACAGACGGTAGATATTGTGCTACTTGTGGAGAGGCTAAAGAAGATCATGATGCAACACACCCTTTTAAAGTAGGTAAATCAGGACCTCCGATGTGTGGTTGTGGTAAGGCTGGTTGTAAAGGTAAACACTAATGAGTATTCTAACTAAATTACTATCCGGCGGAGCAGCTAAACTCGTAGAGAGCGTTGGGGGAGTTATAGACAATCTACATACATCTAAAGATGAAAAGCTAGCTGCTGAGTTGAAGATAAAAGAACTTGTAGCTAGTTATGAGGCAGAGATGCAAAAGCAAGTGACTGAGCGCTGGAAAATGGATATGGCTTCCGATTCATGGCTAAGTAAAAATATAAGACCACTAGTTCTAATATTCCTAGTAGTATCTACGATACTGTTAGTATTTATTGATGCTGGAGTTATAGCCTTTGAGGTTAAAGCTTCGTGGGTAGATTTATTACAATTAGTATTAATAACCGTGATCGGTGCTTATTTCGGCGGTAGATCATTAGAAAAAGTAAAAAAATAAAATTATGGGAATAAATTCAACAGAAGTCGCTTATGGCTTCGGACAGATGGGTAGCGTCTTTACTGATCTAGTAGAGCATGTATATGCCCCGCACGGAAAAGTAATTGTAGCGGTACAGTTTATAGCATCAAACTCTTTGGCTGTTCTTACAGCAGAAAAGAAAGCTGTAGGTGCATCAGGAACTTCACACGCTCACCAACCGTTACCTGAGTTCGCTGGTATAGGTACGGCTGCCAATGATCTTGGTGATTGTGTTATCGCTGGAGCTAGTTCATCTGGAACAACAATAACTCACACAGCTAACACTGCTGGGGTTGGTGGTTCGTCAGCTATAAAAGTTGGTATGCAAGTAATTTCCGTTGGCGATGCTGATTACCCTAGAGATGGTATAGAGGGTAAACCAGTTACTATAGTATCAATAACAGATGCAACTCACTTTGAAGTGTCGAGCAACGCGGCTGGTACAACTTTAAGTTCACAAAGCTTAGCTGGTTTATCACTGCATAGTTCTGGATATGGCGGTAAAGCAATAACTTCTACACAGGCATTTCCAACTGGTATAATAATATACGGGAGATGGACAGATGTAAAGCTAGCTGTAGCTGATGATGATGGAGGTATAATCTGTTACTTCGGTTACTAATGTCATTTGTAACTGGATTAGGAATTCCAACAGGAATTGGAGTGCCATGCTATTACATGAGTGGAGCCATTAATATAGGCCCACCGTGTTCAGATGGTATGGACGTTTCATTTATAGTCGATTACACTGGTAGTATGGGTGGTATAATTAATAGTGTAAAATCCAGTATAGCTAGTATAGCTACAACGATTGACACAATGGTAGATCCCGCTAAAATATACAGGCTATCATTAACGCTGGCTGACGAGCAGACTTTAAATGCTTCAAGTTGGAATTACTCTGCTAAAAGCGAGTATACAGGCTTACCATCAGCTCAAAGGTTATCATTAGACGGAACTGGAAGTAACGCTAGAGAGATTCTCCTAACTTCAATGGAGGTTTTTCAAAACAACAACGTAACAACGTTCACCACCCAGTTAAGTAAAATAAACAATAACACTGGTAATAATCTACCGCTTGGTAATGGAATTGGAGGCGCGGAGCCAACTGATCTAGCAACTTGGGGTAATATAGCTGCTGATGGAGACGGATCATCTCATGTGCATTATGCAAACCAAGGCGCGTGGAGGATAGGTGTGGTTAGATTAAATTGTATTTTCTCTGATGCTGCTCCCTCTGATACTAATGATAATTTTAATGGGGTAGATGTTGCACTTGGTAAGGATTTGGCTACTTTATCTAAAATAAACGAAACAAGAATACTTAGATTTGGACCAAACACAATGAGCGGTTCTAATGCTTATTGGACGCTTCTTACAGAGCAGACCGACGGGGACATCAGTACGAATTACAATTCGGCAACAGTTAATGACATGATAATAGCATCGTGCCAAGAAGGTAACATACCATACACAACCACTAACATGGTTAATTATAGTTTTAAAATGGGTGGGGAACATGGTGGCGACTCGTTTTTAGATGGTGGGGACGCCGCTTACTACACTATGCCACAGACCAACGCAGGTACAAAGTCGATGAGTGTAAGTTTTTGGATAAAACCTGATACCGGTAATATAACAAATAGAATTTACGCTACAAAAGGTGGTACTAGTAGCAATGGGAAAGAATGGGAGATAGGTACTGAGGGTAACAACAAGCTTTATTGGAAGGTTTATGATGATGTAAACTCAAACTTCATTCAGATAATAGAGGACGAAACTCAGTTACTAGAAGTAGGCGTTTGGCAACATGTGTGTTGCACTTGGGATGGAAGAACAAATAATGGTAACGGGCTTAAAATGTACATTACAGACGCTGGTGGAACCACAACTCTCACAGACCAGTCTAGTGGTATTTGCAGTGTGACTGGAACAGTGGATGTTGTGGGTGATACTGGTGAAAGCTTGTTATTTGGAAAAACAGAGGGTGGTACAGCTTACCATGGGTATATGGCTGATATTTCTTACTGGAACCTAAACCTATCACCATCACAAGTTGCTTTACTAGCTAATGGTGGTTCCCAACAAGTGAACGTACATAGCTTATACAACGACATAGATCTAACTTACCTAGTTGGATACTGGAGAGCATTACTAGGAGGAACTAGTGTACAAGTAGTATACGGATACAAAAACAGAAACTTAGCATACACTAACGCTTTAGCTGCTAGTTGGGATACAGACATATCATAACAAAAAATAACTAAATAACTAAATTAAATTAAATTATGGCAACAAAAGGAACAAACGCAAAGATCAAAGAACTAAAGAGTGATAAACCTGAGAGAGTAACACAAGAAGATTTGAAAATGCTACAAAAATCCGTAAGCGATTTAAACCAAGCATACATAGAGCTTGGGAGAGTAACTTCTAGGCAGCACAACCAAATGCATCAAATAGCAGTATCACAAGATGAGTTTGAAGTTATAAGAAAACAACTCAAAAGCACTTATGGTGTTGATGAGATTAATATTCAAGACGGAACAATACACTATAAGGGAGATGTCGAAGTTAATTCGTAAAATATCTATAGGTAAAGACTATAAGAATGACGCTATGCACTATGCCGTGGGGCAAGAAGTGTATGGTGGTCATACTATCTGCGACATACTAGAGGAGAAAGATAAGTTTTCTGTTTATATTAAAAAAGGTAAAGATGTTTTACCGTGGAAAGATTTTAATAAAAACATGGCTGTATCAGTAGAATATAATCTACAGTACTAATGAAAAGTGTTTACGACTTTGTTGTAACGCCAAAAGGAGAAAGATACAACAACACTAAACAGCTAGACGGTGGAGAGCTAATATTAAACACTGAGATTTACAACCATCAGTTTGTTAATAGAGAAGCCACAGTTGTATCCACTCCAATAGTGGGACACGCAGAAATAAAACCCGGTGATACGGTTTTAGTACATCACAATGTTTTCAGGAGATGGCACAACGTTAAAGGTATTGAAAAGAATAGCAGAAGCTATTTCAATGAATCAACTTACTTTATAACTAAAGATCAAATCTTTTTATATAAAAGAGATGACAAATGGATTTGCCCTAAGGGGTATTGTTTTGTGGCACCAATAAAAGCTACAGACCAATTTAACATTGAATCCGAAAAACCTTTACAAGGTATTGTCAAACACTCTGACGGTACAGTTGAAGTAAACGATCTAGTTGGTTTTAGACCAAGTAGTGAATACGAGTTTATCGTTGATGGCGAGAGACTATATCGAGTTTTATCTAATTTTATTACAATCAAATATGAACATCAAGGAAACGAAAAGGAGTATAATCCAAGCTGGGCACAAAGCAGTTGAAGAGTTAATTAAAGTAGCAAAAGAAGCTATAGTCACTGACTCTGAAGATGACTTAACAGCTGACAAGCTGAAAAACGCCGCGGCATCAAAAAAACTAGCTATATTTGACGCATTTGAGATACTTAACAGAATTCAAGAAGAAGAAAACCTACTCGAGGGAAAAGCACCTGAAGAGACAGAGGAAAAAGCTTTTAAAGGATTCGCAGAAGGTAGATCTAAGTAATGTACGAGCAAAATTTAGTTAAGACGGTTGAGCCTATAAAGAAAACCACTATTTCAAGAATGAACAAAGGAAAGAAGTGGAAGTATGGTTATAACAAAGAGCAAGACTTAATAGTCCTTTCTCGCGATGGGCAAATAGGAGAAATCATACAAATACAAGATCTAGTAATAGCTCTACCTAAAACACCTAAGAACGTATATAAGGACGCGAAAGATAAATGGGTTAGGTTTGATCAACCTAAAGAATTAGAGCGCTTAAAAAACATATTTGACTGGAGAAGTTACCCGGAAAGCAATAAAGAAAAATGGCACGATTATATAGACGAGGAATTTAGAAGAAGGGAAGAAGGATTCTGGTTTATGAATAATGGTAAACCAACCTGGATAACCGGTACGCACTACATGTACTTACAATGGAGTAAGATAGATGTAGGCGCTCCAGACTTTAGAGAAGCAAATAGATTGTTCTTTATATTTTGGGAAGCTTGTAAAGCAGACAAAAGATGCTATGGAATGTGCTATCTTAAAAACAGAAGATCTGGATTTTCTTTCATGTCTTCTGCAGAAGCCGTTAACTTAGCCACTCTTGCAAGTGATAGTAGATATGGAATACTATCTAAATCAGGAGCTGATGCTAAAAAAATGTTTACCGACAAAGTTGTACCTATATCAATCAACTATCCGTTTTTCTTTAAACCTATACAAGATGGTATGGATCGCCCAAAATCCGAGCTTGCTTATCGTGTACCCGCTAGTAAGTTTACTAGAAAGAAGATCACGGCGAATGAAAAGCTCGAGGATATACAGGGGTTAGATACAACAATTGACTGGAAGAACACTGGGGACAATAGTTATGATGGTGAGAAGTTAGCATTATTAGTACATGATGAAAGTGGTAAATGGGAGAGACCAGACAACATACTAAACAACTGGAGAGTTACAAAAACATGTTTAAGATTAGGTAGTAGGATTATTGGTAAGTGCATGATGGGATCAACATCAAATGCTTTAGATAAGGGAGGTGAGAATTTTAAAAAACTATACAATGCTTCAGATGTCACAAAACGAAATAAGAATGGCCAGACAAAGTCTGGTTTATACTCTTTGTTTATCCCAATGGAATGGAACTATGAAGGATTTATTGACGAGCACGGAGCTCCAGTTTTTACTACTCCTGATGTCGATAGATTCGCACCAGACGGTGAATTAATAGATTTTGGGGTAATAGATAATTGGCAGAACGAAGTAGATGGTTTAAAGGGAGATTCAGATGCTTTAAATGAATTCTACCGTCAGTTTCCAAGAACTACAGAGCATGCGTTTAGAGACGAGACTAAAGGAAGTATATTTAATCTAGTTAAGATATACGAACAAATAGATTACAACGAAGAAATGTCTAGGACACTAGGTATTACTAGAGGTAATTTTCAGTGGGTTAACGGTATTAAGGATTCTCAAGTAATATTTTACCCAAATCCAAAAGGCAGGTTTAAGGTTAGCTGGGTTCCACCTCAACACTTGCAAAACAATGTTGTACTTAAAAACGGAATAAAACATCCAGGTAATTCTCACATGGGCGCTTTTGGTTGTGACTCATACGATATATCAGGTACGGTGGATGGAGTTGGATCTAAAGGCGCTTTACACGGTTTAACAAAGTTTAGTATGGAAGACGCTCCCGCTAACAGTTTCTTTTGTGAATACTTGTCACGACCACCAACAGCCGAGATGTTCTTTGAGGATGTTCTAATGGCTTTAGTTTTTTACGGGATGCCTATATTAGCGGAGAACAATAAACCGCGTCTACTGTACTATTTAAGGCGAAGAGGATATAGAGGTTTTAGTATGAATAGGCCTGATAAGATATGGAACAAATTATCTGTAGCAGAAAAAGAGGTTGGTGGAATACCCAACTCAAGTGAAGATATAAAACAAGCCCACGCCGCTGCGATTGAAATGTATATACAGGATCACGTCGGTATAAAACAAGATGGATCGTTTGGGGATGTTTACTTTAATGAGTTGCTGAATGATTGGAGTAGATTCGATATAAACAAAAGAACAAAGCATGATGCTTCTATAAGTTCTGGCTTAGCTATTATGGCTAACAATAGACACTTGTATGCGCCAAATGCTAAGATAGTAAAAGCCCCACTAAACATGCATATCTCAAGATATTCAAATACAGGCGGTACGTCTAAAATAATCAAAAAATAATATGAGAGGTAGAGATGGTATAAATAATTTTTTCCCAAGCCAGGTTGTTAGCGATTCAGAGAAGATAAGCTACGAGTATGGTTTAAAAGTCGCGCGAGCAATAGAACAAGAGTGGTTTTCTAACTCTGGCAGAGGCGGTAATAAACATAGTAATGGTGTAAATAATTTTCATAGTTTAAGACTGTATGCTAGGGGAGAGCAGTCTATTCAAAAATATAAGGATGAGTTGTCGATTAACGGTGATTTGTCCTATCTTAATTTAGATTGGAAGCCTGTACCAATTATATCTAAGTTTGTAGACATAGTTGTCAACGGGGTAGCTGAAAGATTGTATGATATAAAAGCGTACTCGCAGGACCCAGCCGGCGTCAGTAAGAGAACAGAATACATGGAGACTATCCAGAAGGATATGAAACTAAAAGAATTTGATGCAACTACAAAAGCTCAATTAAACATAGACCTCTCAGAAACTCCACCAGAAAGTCTTCCTGACTCCGAAGATGAATTACAATTACATATGCAGCTTGATTATAAGCAGGCTGTTGAGATAGCTAATGAACAAGCTATAAACGTGCTGTTAGATGGTAGTAGGTATGAGTTGATTAAAAAGAGATTTTTTCACGATTTAACTGTTATTGGGATTGGGGCTATAAAAACAACGTACAATACTTCCGAGGGAGCTAAAGTTGAATATGTAGACCCTGCTAACTTAGTTTACTCTTACTCTGATTCACCATACTTTGAGGATATATACTATGTTGGAGAAGTTAAGTCAATACCTATAAATGAACTAGCTAAAGAATTCCCATTCCTAGAACATGAGGATTTAGAAGAAATACAGAAAAGTAACTCTAGAAATGGTCGTTACGGTAACACTAGTAACGATAGCGATGATAACAAGGTAGAGGTTTTGTATTTTAACTACAAGACCTATATGAATGAGGTTTACAAAGTTAAAGAGACGGGTAGTGGTGCTGATAAAGTTATAAAGAAAAATGACAAGTTTAACCCACCCGAGTCAGACGAAGGGAATTTCTCAAAACTACAAAGGTCAATAGAGTGTCTTTATGACGGCGCTATAATACTAGGTACTGATAAGTTACTTAAGTGGGAGATGGCTAAAAATATGATGCGCACAAAAAGTGATTACACTAAAGTTAAAATGAACTACTCTATAGTAGCCCCAAGAATGTACGAGGGAAGAATTGATTCTTTAGTTAATAGAGTTACTGGATTCGCAGACATGATCCAACTGACACACTTGAAGATACAGCAAATATTATCTAGAATGGTACCAGATGGTGTTTACTTAGATGCTGATGGCTTAGCGGAAATTGATCTAGGTAATGGAACTAATTACAACCCACAAGAAGCACTAAACATGTTCTTCCAAACAGGATCTGTTATCGGAAGGTCATTCACTCAAGATGGGGATCAAAATGCTGGTAGAATACCTATAACAGAAATATCAAATGGAGCAGGTGCTGGAGGTAAATTACAATCGTTAATAGGTAACTATAATTACTATCTACAGATGATCAGAGACGTAACTGGTCTTAACGAGGCTTCTGACGGATCCACTCCAGATGCCAAGTCGTTAGTTGGGGTGCAAAAGATAGCAGCAGCGAACTCGAACACCGCAACAAGACACATATTGCAATCTGGTTTATTTCTAACAGCAGAGACCTGTGAGGCTTTATCATTGAGAATATCAGATATACTAGAGTACTCTCCGACCAGAGATGCTTTTATACAAGCTGTAGGTGTTCATAACGTCGCTACACTAAAAGAGATGTCGGAGCTACATTTATCTGACTTTGGAATTTCATTAGAACTAGCGCCAGACGAAGAGGAGAAGCAATTGCTAGAAAACAATATACAAGCATCGATAACACAAGGAGCAATAGACCTAGAAGATGCTATTGATCTAAGGGGTATAAGAAATATAAAGCTAGCTAACCAGATGCTAAAAATAACTAGGACTAAGAAAGCAGAAGCCAAAGCGGCTGAAGCGGAGTCACTAGCAAAAACACAGGGCGAAGCAAATGCAGAGGCCTCTAAAGCTGCTGCTGAAGCTGAAACACAAAAAGCCCAAGCCGCTCACGCTTTAAACATAGAGTTAGAGCAAACAAAAGGACAGATCAAATCCCAACAAATGCAAGAAGAAGCTGCTATAAAAAAGGAGTTAATGCAATTAGAGTTTGATATAAACATGAAGCTTCAGAAAATGAACATGGATGAAGTTGACATGAAAGATACAGTGAAAGAAGATCGTAAAGATGGAAGAACAAAAATGCAAGCATCACAACAAAGTGAGCTTATCGACCAGAGGCTAAACAAGAAACCACCAAAGAATTTTGAATCATCAGGTAATGACATTATGAGCGGTGAATTTGGTTTAGGAGGATTTGGTCCTAAGTAGGAGTTATTAATTATTATTATATTATATTATGGAAGAAAACAAAAGAGAAGAACCATCGGTAGACAATACCGTTGAAAAACAAAAGATCAAAAAGAAGCCGGTTATGAAAAAGAATTTTAGCAATTCTGAAGATATTACAAAGGTGGATTTAAAAGAGCTAGCTGCTAAAGCCGAAGAGGTAGTCAAGGTTGATGAGGTAGTTGCAGAAGAAAAAAGTGAAGAAGCTGTAACAGAAATTACCGAAGAAACAGAGGCACCGCTGGAAGTTGAAGCTAAAGATACTCCAGTGTTAGAGGAAGTGACTAGTGAAAACGAAGAAGCTACAACTGTAGTTGAAGATAACGTTGAAGAGCCTGTAGAGGCAACTACTCCACTTCCTGAAAACATTGAAAAGCTAATGAGCTTCATGGAGGATACTGGTGGAGATTTAAACGATTATGTTAAGTTAAATAAGGATTATTCAGAAATGGATAACTTGACTTTACTAAAAGAATATTATAAAGAATCAAAACCTCATTTAGATGCTGATGAGATTGGTTTTTTGATGGAAGATAAATTTTCTTTTGACGAGGAGGTAGACGACGAAAGAGAAATAAAAAAGAAAAAAATAGCGATGAAAGAGCAGGTTGCCGGCGCTAAAGAACATTTAGACGGACTAAAGTCTAAGTACTATGAAGATATCAAAATGGGTTCAAAGCTTACGAGTGAGCAAAAGGATGCAATTGATTTTTTTAATAGGTATAACAAGGAGGAGGCAGGTAATAAGGAAACAGAATCAAAATTAAAATCTAGTTTCTTAAAGAAGACCGAGCAGGTCTTTAACGACAAATTCAAAGGTTTTGAATATAACGTCGGAGAGAAGAAATATAGATTTAACGTGAACAATGCTAACGAGGTTAAAAAGACTCAGGGTGATATAAACAACTTTGTCAAGAAGTTCTTGAACGAAGATGGTGAAGTATCAGATGCCAAGGGTTATCACAAATCTCTTTACACAGCTATGAACGCTGATGCTGTAGCTAAACATTTTTATGAACAAGGTCAAGCTGACGCTTTAAAGAATAGTGTCGCTAATGCCAAGAACATAGACATGAGCCCTAGGCAATCTCACAGTGGTGATACTAACACTAGTGGGTGGAAAGTAAAAGCTTTGGGCGATGACTTTGCTAACTCAAAATTTAAAATTAACAAAAAAAAATAATTTAAAACAAAACAATTATGGCAATATCAAATCCGGGTCCTGGTCATTCAGGAGTCGCGGGTACTTTGAATAGTGTACCAGCTTCGAAAAAAGCAACACTATCTTCAAATTACATCGATTTTACAAGTGGCTCAGGTAACGACTGGGGACAACAATATTTACCAGATCTTATGGAAAAAGAAGCTGAGGTGTTCGGAAGCAGAACAATCGCAGGATTTCTTGAAAAAGTAGGAGCTGAAGAGTCTATGACTTCTGATCAAGTAGTTTGGTCTGAACAAGGTAGATTACACTTATCATACATTGGAACACTAAATACTGGATCAAGTGTATTTACAATGACTACTGATATAGATGGAAACGCAATCGCTTCAGGCGAGCACGGTATACGTATCAATGACATGGCTATTGTGGCTACAGCTGAAGGTACTATAAAATGTTTATGTACTGCGGCTAACGCAACTACAGCAACTTTACTTCCTTATGAACAAGCTAACATTGATGACGCTGCTGCGTTTTCTGTTATATCAGCTGCTCCTGCAACTGTATTGATAATAGGTTCTGAGTACGGAAAAGGTAAGCAAGGTCAAGGTGGAACAACTTCTGTTACTCCTGGTTTTGGAACTGTTAAGCCAACTCATACTTCTTTCTCTAACAAACCAATCATCATTAAAGATTACTTCGAGATCTCAGGATCTGATGTTTCTCAAATCGGTTGGGTAGAGATTTCTGGTGAAGATGGGCAGAATGGGTACTTATGGTACTTAAAAGCTGAGGGTGAGACTAGATCAAGATTTACTGATTACTTAGAGATGACAATGTTAGAGGCTGTTAAAGGTATTCCAGGCAATTCTACTGCTGAGGGTACTATTGGTACTGCTGGTGATACTTTTGGTACTGAAGGTTTATTCGCTGCTGTTGAAAATCGTGGTAACGTTACTACTGGTATTACTGGTATTAACCCAACGACTGATTTAGCTGAATTTGATGCTATCTTAGCTGAGTTTGATTCTCAAGGTGCTATTGAAGAAAATATGATGTTCGTTAATAGAGCAACTTCTCTTGCAATGGATGACATGTTAGCTTCTATGAATTCTTACGGCGCTGGAGGTACTTCTTACGGAGTATTCGACAATGAAGAAGATATGGCATTGAACTTAGGTTTCTCTGGTTTCAGAAGAGGTTCTTACGACTTCTACAAGTCTGATTTCAGATACCTAAATGACAAAGCTACAAGAGGTGGTGTTAACGCTAGAGATGCTGTCGCTCCACTTAGAGGGATTATGATCCCAGCTGGTGTATCAACTGTTTACGATCAAACTTTAGGTAAAAACTTAAAAAGACCGTTCTTACATGTTCGTTACAGAGCTTCACAAACTGAGTCTAGAAAATTAAAGACTTGGACTACTGGTTCTGTTGGCGCTGAAACTTCTGACTTAGATGCAATGCAAGTGCATTACTTATCTGAGAGATGTTTAATCGTTCAGGGTGCTAACAATTTCATGTTGTTGAAATAAGCACAATTTATTAAGGAGTCGGGGCTTCGGCCTCGACCCTTTATTTTATTAATTTATATTATATTATATTATGGCTAAAAAAGCTAACACAAAGAAAGTTGAGGTTGAACCTCAAATAGAAACAATGGAAGAAGTAGTTACAGAATTTTTTGAAGACACTGTAGTTGCAGAACCAAAAAAAGTTGTTAAAGAAAGATCTGAACCAACTCCAAAAATCATTAATGATTGGGAGATTAAGGATAGGACTTATCTTTTAAAAGGTCAAGGAAAACCCTTGTCATACATTGTTAAATCAGCTAACATACACTACTTCGACGAAGAAAAAGGGTATGAGAGGGAGCTAAAGTACTGCTCCAATCAAAGAACTGTATTCGTTGATGAAATGAAGGGTGATCAAAGATTAGAGCATATTATTTTTAGAGCTGGGGTTTTAATGGTTCCTAAGAATAAAACAGTATTACAAAAATTACTATCAACATACCACCCACATAGAGATAGGTTGTTTAAAGAGTGGAAGCCTGTAGAAGAAGCTACGTCACAATTGGATTGGTTAGAGTTTGAGGCAGACGCTTTGCACGCAGCCAAAAATTTAGAAATTGATCTAGCAGAAGCGGTTATGAGAGCTGAGATAGGTTCTAGAGTGAGTACGATGAGTTCTAGTGAACTTAAGAGAGATTTGTTGTTATTCGCTAAGAGAAACCCTCAACTGTTCTTAGAATTAGTTACTGATGACAATATCCAACTCAGGAACTTTGGTATAAAAGCTACTGAAAAAGGTATACTAAAACTATCTGAAGATCAAAGAATTTTCACTTGGGGTTCAACGGGTAGAAAACTAATGAACGTTCCTTTTGAAGAGCATCCTTACTCAGCTTTAGCTGCTTGGTTTAAAACCGACGAAGGTATGGAGATATATTCTAGCATTGAAAAGAGAATGAATTAACAACAAAAATAATATGGTCACCCTTCGGGGTGATCATTTATTAAATATAATTTTATGGGAGAAAAATCAAAGGGTTTAGGAGACTCAATTGAAAAAATAACAAAAGCAACGGGGATAAAAAGTATTGTAGACGCTGTTAACAAAGCTAGGGGAGTTAAAGACTGCGGTTGCAATAAGAGGAAAGATGTGTTAAACAAAGCATTTCCCTACAAAAAATAAAAAAGAAATACTATGATTTTTATAGATACAGTTTATCAAAGGGTTTTAACTTTAGCTAATAAAGAACAAAGGGGTTACATAACGCCTCAAGAGTTTAACCTGCTTGCCAACCAAGCTCAGATGGAAATATTTGAACAATATTTTTATGATGCTAAGTCGGAAGATAAAAATCTTAAAAATTCAACAGAATTCTCTAACGTAGACGAAATGTTAGATGAAAAAATATCTGTTTTTAAAAACAACCAAGTAATTACAGTGTCCGGTGGTATAGGCGGTCTACCAGCAGATCTACATAGACTGGGCTCTTTATATATAACAGGGACGTTAGTGGAGGTAGAGCAAGTTACCGAAGAGGAGTTGATGTACTTACATCAATCACCACTAGCAAGGCCAACTACAGGTTTTCCAGCATTTATAAGAAGTAAGATAGACCAAGTAACGCTTTATCCCCCAACCATAGCTGGTGTGAGCTGTAGGTATATAGTGCGCCCCAACAAAGTAGCTTGGGGGTATATAGTTTTAAATGAAAAAGCACTGTATAATGCGCCATCATCTGTAAACTTCCAACTACATGAAAGTGACGAGGCTGAGCTTGTATATAAAATACTAGCACTAGCTGGTATAGTTATAGCTAAAGTAGGTATAAAAGATATTGCTAACCAAGAAATAACAACACAGAAAGCACAAGAAAAACAACAATAAAATATGGGATTATATACAGGTAACTTAGCTAATTATTACGGTGGATTAGAGGAGCAAGGCGCTTATCAATTTGTATCCATGACAGATATTATAAACAACTTTAGAGTTGCGTACGTAGGTGAGGACAAGATAATATCAAAAATATCTAGAGCTGATATCAAGTTTCACGCTATGAGAGGCTTGCAAGAATTGAGCTTTGACACGTTAAAGTCATGTAAGAGTTTAGAGTTGTATATACCACCAAGCCTGCTATTCCCTATACCACATGACTATGTTAATTATATAAAGCTAACATGGACGGACGCTAATGGCAAGTGCCACCCTATAAATAGTTGTAGAGAGTGTTTTAAAGATCCAAAATCCTACAAACAACGTGACAAAAATGGCTTAATAGACGTGGGTGGTTCTAGAGATGGTAAAACAGAGAGTGTGTTAGTGACCGCTGCTTATGGTGAGGATTGTATACATGATAAAGGAGAAGATTGCGACCCTAGCAACCCGTATGACTGGAGGATATGGCACCCAGCTGTATATGAAGATGTAGTTACACCCGGTGGTTTTGATCATGACCCCATTGTTAGGTCATCATCATCAACTTGGTCTTTAAATATAAGACAAGGTAGTGGTAATTTAAACAGTAGTGGCACCGACTATGCTAGAAATGTAGGAGCTAGATATGGACTTGACGGTGGAGATGCTAATATCAATGGATCGTACTGGATTAATTGTAGAACAGGTAAAATCCATTTTAGCTCTAATTTAGCGGGAAAAACTGTGATCTTAGAGTACATAAGCGACCACTTAGGTACTGACGACGAAATGAAGGTTCATAAGTTTGCTGAGGAAGCGATGTATAAGCACATAGCCCACGCTATATTAAACACGAGAGCAACTGTTGACCGTAATATTGTTGCTACGTTTAAGAAAGAAAGGTTCGCGGCTATTAGAAGCGCTAAGATACGCTTGTCAAGTATTAAGTTGTCAGAGATAACACAGATACTTAGAGGGAAGTCAAAATGGATTAAACACTAAAATATGGCACAATCAAATAGAGGTTTTCAGAAGAGTAAGATGAATAAAGACGCAGATGAGAGAACTGTGGCTAATGGAGAATATAGAGACGCTTTAAATATACAAGTGTCAGCTTCTGATGGTTCTAATGTAGGTTCTGCACAAACTATACTAGGTAACACGTTGATATCTGGCAACATGGTGCCTGGAGGTAGTACTGTTGTTGGTAGCATAGCACACAACAAAGAAGACAAAGTTTACTATCTAGTGGCTGGTCCAAAACCAACAGCAGCAAGCTGGAATCAAAAAGGATCATGGAAGGACTACATAATAGAGTTTGATATAAAAAAAGAAAGTTTTAAATACGTATTTGTTGATATATACCAATCTAATGTTGAAAGTAACACTGGTGTAATCAGTAGAGATATACCTGTTAATATAGGAACCCCTAGTTTATTTGACTCTGTTAGATATGAAATGGTAGTGCAGGGTTTTGATAGTTCTGGTATGCAAATCATAACATCCGACCCTTCAAGTAACGTTGAGGTTATTAGCACATCGGTAACTAGCTCTACAACTGGTATAGTTAATATATATAGTACTACACAAGATTTTAACAGCATACCAACACCATCAGGTACTTGGTTAAACTGTAAGGCAGAGAGAGTGTTGAATTTTGATAAAGACCATTTAATAACAGGTATCAACATTATTGATGGAATGTTATTCTGGACAGATAATCACACCGAGCCAAAGAAGATAGATATAGAGAGAAGTATTAATGGTACGGGTGGTGGTAGCCCATTACCGCCATTATTAAGCTACACGTTCCCTGGGGACTCTGACCAGTTTCACACTAGGCTATGTATAACGCCTGATAAAACAAACCCATTAAGAGTAAAACCTAGGAATGAAACAGAGCCTTGGTATATAAAAGAAGCTAACATCACTGTTATAAGAAAAGGCCCTGTAATACCTCCTTCGTTAGAAATGTCAGAACACGAAGACGGTAGAGCTGGAGCGACTTACTCTGAAACAGATGGTAGTCCAAGTGGTATATCTGGTTGTCCAAACGTTGGGTGTACTAGTTCTACAACAGCGCAAAATTCTTGGAGTATAAATCCCCCAGCTGGTCCAGATAGAATAAAGAAGGCCGGGGACACCATAGACCAAGTATATGTAGTTAATCCTGTTGATTGGAGAATTGGTGACATGATACTTTTTAATCAGCAAGAAGATATAAATAGCGCCGAGGGTTTTATAGACCACGACGTTAGAGCAACAGTCACTTCAACTCCGGGTGGAGCATCAACCGGTCCATACTCTTTTGAAATACAATCTATAGATAAAGACGCTATAGATCAAGAGCAGAAGATGTGGAACATAAGAATGGAGGAGAAAAAACCTATGTTTGAAATGAAGTTTGTTAGGTTTGCTTACAGATATAAATATGAAGACGGAGAATACTCTACATTCTCACCTTGGTCTCAGCCTGCTTTCATTCCTGGAGAGTATGATTACCTACCTAAAAAAGCTTACAACTTAGGTATGACGAATCGCCTTAGGCAATTAAAAATTACTAACTACTTATTAGAAGGTCACTATGGTATATATAACGATGTTATAGAGATTGACTTGTTATACAAAGATGAAGTTGGCCCTCAAATTTATGTCGTTGAAACACTTAAAATGACAGATGGCTGGGGTGTTGATGGTAGCCCTGACTTATGGCCTGATAAATGGAAAGATTGGCCGGTAGAGGATACAACGTTACGTCGCAAACGTGGAGAGTATAAAGTTACTTCTGAATTAATAAGCAAAGTAGTACCATCAAACCAAATGCTAAGACCTTGGGATAATGTACCTCGTAAGGCACTAGCTCAAGAGGTAACTAGTAATAGATTGGTCTATGCTAACTACATGCAAAATTTTAACTTAACGAGTCAATATACTGATAACGAAGTAAAGCCAATAATAAATTTAACTCTAAGCGTTAAAGATGCACCCTTAAATGATCCAGACTTAACGGGTGAAGAAGATTCATTCTCAGTGTTATCACTGGAGGAACAAGTGGGAAACCTAGAAGGCTTTGCTAAAGGTGTTAAAACCGTTAGATCACTAAGAACGTATCAGGTTGGAGTTGTATACGGCGATAAGTATGGTAGAGAAACACCTGTGCTAGCCGGTAAGGATGGTGCTGGTAGTTTAACTATAAACGTAGAAAACTCTAGTACTATAAACAAGTTGAAAGCTTGGGTGATAACTGATGTACCAAGCTTCGCAGCATACTACAAGTTCTATGTTAAAGAAACATCTAACAAATACTATAACTTAGCTATGGACCGTTGGTACCTCGCTGAGGATGGTAATATATGGATATCTTTTGCTAGCGCGGATAGAAACAAGGTGGATGATGAGACAAATATCATACTTAAAAAAATGCATGATACTCACGAGCCGGTTACGGATTTAGCTCGTTACAAAATAATTGCAATAGAAAACTCTGCGCCTAAATTCATAAAAACCAAAGTACATTTATACGGCCAAGTACAACCTAGTGCTACACAACTAGGTTCTGCTAGTATTGGTTTTCCCATGGAATTTTACAATGTTCTACACTTACATACAGGCTCAACAAATATGACCGAAGTTGAAGAAGCTTGGGGAAAAGATAATACTGCTGGTGGTGGTGGTAAAGGTACTATAACAGATAAAATCTCTTCTGGATTTATATACATAAGAGTTAGAACAAAAACAGTTAAATCTAACTGGTACCAACTTGCTTCTATGGCAAAAAGTGGTTCGTATTACAAGATGAAACTAGTTAAGACATTCAAGAAAGATGTTGCATTTGCTGGGGGATCTTACGCTAATGCGGCTTCAGATTTAAGAGTAGAATTCTCCTCTCAATTCCCAGAGGATAAGCCTGAGTTTGAGGGAAGATATTTTGTAAAAATATATAAAGATTTAATACTAATGAAGTGGTTGTTACAGTCTAAGAAAAAGAACTACAGGACTATGGCTGCTCGTCCATTTCATTACTTTAATCAAAGAAAAATTAACCAAACCCGTAGCTCTACTGGTGCACAAGCTTCTTGGGAGTCATCAGGTGTAAATGTGGCAGGTGAATTTGATGCTAGTGGTGGTAGCCACCGTAACCCGTGTTTTAGCACCTCTGGTGTTTCTGTAACAAGCCACGGGGTTGATTCAATTAGTTCGTGCTCTAATCACTCCTCAACACTTAATAATAGAACGTTTTTCTACGGAATGAATAGTGGTACTCATACTAGTGGTATGGGTGGCGCGTGGTTTAACACAGGGTCTACCATAAAAAATGTGAGATATTGGGGTCAATCGAGCCGACATAAGTTTTTTATTGATGGACTTATAACCCGTGGTACTGAATCATCGGGTAATATTTGCTTTCCGTTTGCAACTGGACTTGGTTCTAATGCGGCTTGTGCAAATCTTTTTGGAAAACACTTCTTTAATGTTGGTAATAGATCAGATTTAACACATAGGCACGGTACTAGTACTAGTGGTAAAGGACAGAGAAGAGGTAGGGCAATAGAGGATGATGGTATGAAAATACACTTTGGGTACATTCACACTGGTGGTTGGGCTTGGAATAGCGCTGAGGATGAATCGTGGTATAACTTCATGACAACAAAAGGAACAATGTTTAGGTTTTCTGAAGACAAAGATGAAGTGATGTATGTTGTAACTGGATTTAACACTAGTTTAGATCAAAATGCTACTGGAGAAGGTAAGCACCATCTTCACTCCTCTTGGTCAAGTGGAAATGGAGGTGGTATTGGGATGGATAATGCTGGTAATAACCTTAGAAGGTTTAGCATAGAGATAGAGCAGATGGAGTACCCTGGTGTTGGACTACCATCGTATGTAGGTGGTGGAGCTGGATTTAGTGGTTATCACCCTTTAGGCGGTAAAACATCTACAAAAATCCCTGGAGTAGCTGAGCTAGGGTATTGGGGTGGTAGACCTGGGGCTACTAGTATCAACACTAGCGCTTTAGGTGGGGCGTTTGATGACAATAAAGACCTTCAAATCCCAACACCTCCTGACTACCAAAACGAAGTAGTAAAAGTTAATGGTAGTGCTGCGTCAAATTTGAAAAACGATGGCGCTGGTGGATGGGAGGCTGGAATAAGTGGGATACAACAGGCACGTAAGTATAGAATGCATCCAGCTAAGTTTCACAATATTGAAATTTTAGAAGAAGTGCCAGACGACGGGGATTGGAGCTCTAAAAATCCAGCCGTGTGGGAAACCGAACCTAAAGAAGATGTTGGTATGGATATTTACTACGAAGCATCACAAGCTATGCCGGTGAATGTAAATGCCTACACGAATGAACAGTTAGCACCTATAGGTAGCTTGGTAGAAAATGACTCTGGAAGTGACCTCCCAGGTGGACCATGGCAACTACATTCTTGGAGCGACACTACGTTCACTATGAGACTTCTTGATGGTAACACACCTCCTTCTTTCACTATACAGTCTGGAGATAGATTTAGGTTTACTAGACCGGATGGGTTTGTAAGTACTATTATAGTTAATACACCACCGGGATCAGCACCCTGGCCAGCTACTATCACTATTGCCAACTATAGGCTAAACGTTAGAGGTAACACCACAGCGGCTGTGCCCTCAACTCCTAACTTCGCTAACTCACCACACAATCAACCCGTAACTTTAAGTTGGCACAACGCTATTGCTTTTGGGAATGGAGTGGAATCAGATAGAATTAGAGACGACTTTAACGCGAATACAATATCAAATGGTGTCAAAGCATCTACTGTATTGGCTATACCATACCACGAAGAAAGAAGGAAAGCAGGATTAATACACTCTGGTATATATAATTCTACCAGTGGATTAAATAGTTTAAACCAATTTATAGCTGCGGAAAAGATAACTAAGGATATGAACCCTTCTTATGGTGGGATTCAAAAACTACACACTAGAGATAACAACATTGTTGTTATGCACGAAGATAAAATAATGAAAGTTCTTGCGAACAAAGACGCATTGTTTAACGCTGATCAAAGCAAAAACGTTGTTGTATCTAAAAACTTTTTAGGATCAGACGAGCCGTTCTCTACTAGATACGGTATGTCAACAAACCCAGAGTCGTTCGCTGTTGATTTAACAGGTAGAGTTTACTTTACAGATAGGACTAGAGCAGCTGTTTTAAGGCTGTCTAACGATGGTATAACAAACATATCTGATTATGGCATGAAGGATTGGTTTAACGACCACCTGAACCCAGAAACAAACACATTACTAGGTTCTTTTGATGAAAAGAAAGGGCTTTACAATTTGACTATTGATGGAGCTAGACAGCTAGCTGTTGATGAGGTGACAACTATAAACGATGGTGATGGTGGTGATAATGGTGTGGGTTGTGGTTGTGAAAATGGACCTGGAACAAATAGTAGTGGTGGTGCTGAAATAATAAGCACTGATGGAAACACTCTATACACGCCTGTATCAACAACGGTTAGTTTTAGTGAAAACGCTAAGGGTTGGACATCGTTTAAATCGTTTATCCCAGAAAATGGAATAAGCATAAACAACGAGTACTACACTTTTCTTGATGGAGAGATGTGGCATCACCACTCTAACTCTAGTAGAAATCAATTTTACGGAGATCAATATGACTCTAGTATAGACATTATTTTTAATGACGACCCTAGTGCTGTTAAAAGTTATAGTGGAGTGAATTACGAGGGAACTGAAGCTAGGATCACTGGTGACCTGTTAGATTCTAACTACTTTAATTTAAACGATAAAACTGGTTGGTATGTTGATACAATGACAACAAACCTACAAACTACAAACAACTTAGAGTTTAAAGAAAAAGAAGGGAAGTACTTTACAAGTATAAAGGGTAATACAACCACACTAGCTAATTTAGATGAAAACGAATTCTCGGTTCAAGGAATTGGTAATTTTAGAAACATAAGTGTTTCAGGACCAGCTAATCCCGAACCAGGAGATGAAGGTAGGGTCACTTGTCTAACCGTAACACCTATAATTAACTGTGACGAGGTACTTGGTTGTACGGATCCTTACGCAGATAATTACGATGCAAGTGCAACTACTGATGATGGATCTTGTGAATATCCAGTAGCGTGTATCACTAGTCATACCGACGACCCATCAAATCCTTATCCTGGTCATGACGGTACTCTTAATCGACCTGAAAACAGCCATCACTGGCATACATGGGTGCAAGGTGGAGAGACAGGAGGGTTCATACTAACGCCACTAGCAACAACAAGCTCATTTTCTACATGTACAACTTATTTAGAGTTTCATTTTGAGCATCCAGGAAGCAATGGTGGTGGACATAATTATGCTAGCACTATGGATAACGATGGAACAAATAGTAATATTGCAACGCTTACGCCTGGTGTGGGAATACCTCTTAATCTAACAAACACTAATTCTATAAGTTCGTCTGGAATGCCTACTATCTATGTGGATGAATTTGTTTTTGGATCTGATTGTGATGGAACATTTTACTTTGAGCTTTCAAATATACACAACAATTGTACCTCGACATTCAGCATAACTACACAAGAACCTCTAGCTAATGACCCGGTATCCCAAGGCGATCTTTGCCAGTATGTTGGTGGTTGGACTATGGATCCTTTAACTAGTGACATTTGGAACTATGATTATGATTTTAGCCCGATGCAAGTTTCTACAATGAGCAATCAAATACCCGCAAGTATTAACGACCACACTATTTTTACTGATATCGCACAAAACGGACAGGTTAGTAGTGAGGGTGGTTACGGAGTAATGAACTCACTACCATTCCACTCTAACTCAGCTCCAACAGCTCTAAGACCTAGATTTGGCTCGCAGCAAGGGTTAGCTAGTTGGTTACCTGAATACGAGATGCTTTATATATCAGACCCAGCTAATGGCTTGCAAAGCAATGATTTCCGAACAAAACAGTGGCCATACTTCTATCAAGGCGCTGGTAATGGTTGGCGTAGACCGGTAGCTATACAAACAAACCCAGGCGCTATGAATCCTGGTTCGTATTTAGCTGATGCTTATCAATCAATAATTGGAACCGGTGCAAATGGTAGTTGGAGATCAATATGCGCAGCGGGTCAGTACGCTGGTGGGACAAATACACTCTCAGGTAATATTATAAACGGTTGGAATCAGGATTGTGACCACGCTTTGTGTGGTACGCTAGCAGGTTACTATGGAAACTATGACTTTTCTGACGAAATGGGTTATGGTACTAATCAATGGTCAACCACTCCGGGGACAAATACAGGTCAAGGTCCTCAAAACATAACTGGAAATTGGGGCGCACAGCCATATCAAACCACCGGTCAAGGTTGTGATACAAATGGACAATGGTCAGGGTTTCTACTAACATTATACAGTTACGAGGAGGTTATCCATTACGTTAGACTACTAGCTCTTCACTGTGCAGATAATGAACCTGAGTTTGGAACTGGAAGTAATCACACAGCAACACGGAAGGGAGTTGTAATGGAATTTTTGAAAAACGCAACACTCTCCACGCCTTGGTACGGACCAGCATATATTGATCCCAACGGACATCCAATTACAGCATCTCCAGATCCAGCATACTCGGTAAACACCGCGTACGGTATAGAGGGATCGCTAAGATTTTGTTTCGATGACGCTAAATGCGGAATAATTTCTGACTGCTTTTTACAAACTGTATTTGTTAACTGTGCTGCTGGAGATGGTATTGGGAACAATGTCGGTGCTTCTGGGCCTTATGTAGCACCTTCTTACTTTGAAACCCACGTTGCTCCTTCACTCTGTAAAACAAATTTATAACTATGGCAAACTATACTATTGAAAGAAGACAAGAAGCTGGGCATGTTTATGGGTGCACTCCGTTCGCCACCACACAGGAAGGCGGTCAGATAGCGTCTCCAGGTGGGCAATTAGACTCTACTATACAGTGGAATATAAAAGCTGATAGTGGTTATGTTCTTGATATTAATAATTTTATTATTCCTGGAACAAGTTTATCTGGCGTTATCTCTCTTCCAGTAACACCACCGACAGCCGTGTACAACACTGGTTTTACAAGCCCTATTTTAGGGGCCTCATTTGAGGGATACTCGGACACCTTGATAGTTGTTACTCTTTTTTTAAGCCCATACCCTAGTTATAATATAACTGGAGCTAATTTTGTGATGCCAACATCACCCGTGGATATATCCGTTAACATAGAGGGCTGTGCGTTTTTAAAAGGCGAAGGAGTGCACTTGAGAATCATAGAGCCAGAAGATCCTCTTACTACTACAGAGATAGTTATACCGGAACAAAGACAACAGTACATAGCTCACAACACTTTAGATGACGGTGCTCAACGTATATCAGGCGTGTTAGAACCTACAGAGGATGGGGCTGAGATTGTAAGAGAAAACTTCATAATGAGTTATAGTGTTAGAGCAGCTAATGGCATGAGATACGCATATCCGCCAACACTGGATTTTAACGATGTAGACTATTACTACACATCTACACTTGAGTACAAAGATAGTTTATTCCCAGGTAGAAGTCAAGATATTTGTGGCGTTGTATTTGATATATTTAAAAAACAATAAAATGGCATATAAAAAAACAGGTATACAGCTTCAAAAAGATATAACTAAGAAACTTCTAGAATCTAAAACCAAGACAAGTAAGAAACCAAAGCTAAAAAGAAAAGAGAAGACAAGTGAAGCTAACGTAATAGATAGTGCCATAGAAACGTCTACAGGTAGAGATATCAACGAGCTTAGTTTTAATGACTTAAGTGAATTAGACAAAGACAAAAGTGCCACGGTATCACAAGATGATTTAGCGGCACTTGGTATAACCAACTTAGTAGGAGGCGAAGCTTCCATTGGTGAGGTTAAGAAGATTTTAGAGAAAAGACCTTTAGTGCCAGCACTGCAGGCTAGTGTTTTTAATTTAAACTACCAAATCGAGCCAGCGCCAATCCCTGCTATAAATAACCTATACTCGCTACAAACTAAGAGGGCAGATATTTTTAACAAATTCGTACCGGACAAAGAATTTCGATCAGATAAAAATCTACCATACCAAGGTACATCGTATCACATAAATAAGTTCCTAAACCAAGAAGCATCACGAATTGAAATCGTAGTGACTGGCGATGTGGGTACTGCTTATAAATTAGTTATAAAAGATAACACAAATAACACTTATTACAACGAGACAGTAGGTTTGTTTAGGACTGGTTTTCATGAGATTAGCGGTTTAATTGGAGAACAGGAGGATGTTAGGGGTACAACCAGCAGCGAGGTAGAGGTTATGATACCGATGAACATATACGAGACTGAGTATTATGTTTACCTCGTTAGCGATGGTGTAGTGCAACTAGGGCCTGGCTTGCCAACTGCGCAGATGCCTTGGGTAATAAACCAATTACCCGATGTTACAACTACCTTAGTACTTACTACTGAAGCCAACTTTGGGGCTATTGGTGGTACCCAGGTGATTAAACATAAGCCAGGTGCCTTTCTATCTAGTCTGAAAAATTCATCAGCCGCTGTTGGTAGAGACGGTGAGTCTGATGACTCTAGAATACAAGCGGTGCAGCCTAGTAGTTTTGGTGATGCTAACTTTACCCTAACAGTTGCGCCGGGAACTGGTGAGTATGATGTCATAAGCCTAGAAGAGAGTGTTCTTAATCAATTAGTTGAAACCCGTAGCATATATTCTAATGGAACAGACACTTATACCGCTACGGAGGTTTTAGAGCACAACCTAGTGATATCTGTTACTGGAAGCGGTACTGACATGAGAGGTAAGGTAACAGGTACAATGCTATTAGGGAAAAGTGGTATACGGAACTCTATTATATATATAAATACTGATGACTTATTTAATCTTGCTGCTAATTAAAAATAACACACATGGCTACATTAACACTAACATTCGCTCAACAATTAAACCATTCTTTACAAGTTGGTGACACGGCTTACTACGTAAACACCTCAACGTCATCTACTTTCACTGTTAACTCTTCCAGCGTAGTGCTAATAGGAACTGTAATATCACCACTCACAAACACGAGTTTTGTATGTAATACACTTCTAGCTCCATCTGAATACCCAACTGCTGACGACTATATATTTTTTACAAAAGATAACAAAGCAAATTTATCAAGTATACTGGGTTACTATGCTAGGGCTAATATAAGAAACAACTCCACCGATGAGGCTGAGCTGTTCCAAGTTAGTGCTGACTATTTTGAGAGTAGTAAATAAAACGCTAAAACTGTGACTATATATGTACTTTAATACAATACAATGGGACACAGCATAGAAAAACAAGTAAAAGAACAACCACTAACGAAAGCACAGAGCAAAGCTCAGTTTGAAGAAGTTACAGAGGAGTTAGGATTACTACACTCCTTTGATTTTGATGAAGCTTGGGATATTGGTTTAGAAATTAGGAGAAGAAAAGAATTTAGAGAGAACATAAGTGATTTAGAAAAATCAATAACAGAAGCTGACGGTGGTATGACGGGTGAAGTTTTGCACAAAGTAAATCCAGTGAAGCATTCTTTTGCTGGTGGGTGTTACATTAGGGAGATATACAACCCTGCTAACGAGCTTATAATAACAAAGATACACAAGAAAGAGCATCCGTTCTTTTTAATGAAAGGAGAGATGTCTATATTGACTGAGGATGGTATTGAGCATATAAAAGCTCCTTACCAAGGCGTTACAAAGGTTGGTACGAAAAGAGCTATATATACACACGAAGAATGTATATTTATAACTGTGCATGCTACAGACAACACTTCTATTGAAGATGTTGAGGAGGAGGTGGTTTGCACTAAGTATGAAGATTTACCAAAGGGATGTGATGCTTTAGATGTGTTAAGAAAAATTAATTTAAAAAAATAATGATATGAGTTTTGTAGTAGCGGCAGTAGGTGTAGGTGTTGGGGTCATGAAGTTTATGGGTGCTAGTAAAGCCAAGAAAGAAGCAGCAGCAGCTCAGAAAAAAGCTAAGGCTGAAATGGATAAGAAAAAGAAAGAGTATGAGGCTCTGGACACTTCTAATCTAGCGGCTAATCAAGAAAATAAAATGGAGGACCTTACCATTAACCAAAAAGGTATGGAGAACCAAGCTAGAACCTCTGCACAGAATAGATCTAATATAATGGATGGTATGAATGCTGCTGCTGGTGGTTCCGGTATAGCCGCTTTAGCACAAACCATGGCTAACCAAGGATCTAAAGATGCGGCGGCGGAAGGAGCTATGATCGGTGATCAAGAAGCAGCTAATCAAAAAGCCTCCTCACAAGAAGCCTCTAAATTACAAGCGGCAGAGGTTGAGGGCGCGGGTGCTGCAAGAGATTTAAAGTACAAGAAAACATCTAATCTAATGGGTATGGCTGCTGCCGACGCTAAAGCTGCAGGGGATGCTAAAGCTCAAGCTAGTAAAGATAAGATGAGTGCTATTGGTGGTATAGCCACCTCTGCAATTGGCTTGTCAGATAGAAGGTTAAAAACGGATATTGAAAAAGTTGGGGTGTCACCTAAAGGCATAAACATATATCATTTTAAATACAAAGATCCAGATATGGTGAAATCTTGGACTACCGAGTTTAACTCTGGTGGGTTTGATTTTCATGGTAAAATCCAAGGCGTTATGTCAGACGAAGTGCCTAAGGAAGCTGTTGGAGAATTTCATGGTTATGATTTCGTAAATTATAGCTTGTTAGATGTAGAACATAAAAACATAGTATAATTATGGCGGGAGATAACGCAGGAGGTACAACTAGTGAGTTCATGAAAATGGGCAAGATGATGGGTCAATCAAACAATCCTAGCAACAGTGGGATGTATGATGGCTTGGATAAAGTTACCGAGAAATTAATGGCTAATAAGCTAGCTAGACAAGCGGAGGTAAAAGGCGAGAGAGAGTCTCTTAGGAAAGAAAGAAAGTTAGCTGGCCAAAAACTTACAAATGAATTCACAGAAATGGGTCCTACTCTAAAGGTATTGGGCCCAGAATCTTTTGGACAAGCACAGACTGAGATAGAAGGTTTAAGACAGCAGATGTTTGAAGCTATTGATGCTGGTGATCAAAAAAAGATAGCAGAACTAAACATGAAGCTTAACGATATAAAAACGAGGCACTCTGGGGATGCTGAAAACCTAACTACACTAATAGATTCCTGGGAGTCAGATACCGTGAGTACAGACGCTATGACTAAGGAGAATATAGATGTTCTAACTAATTTCGCTGCAAACAAAACCAAGAAAGAAGTTTATGTGGAAAATGAAGATGGTGTTCCAGAGCTTAGGTATGAGTGGGATACTGAGGAGCCTTTATTAGACGAAACTACTGGCGAGCAACAAATAGACGAAGAAGGTAATCCAATGTTTGTAAAGGATCAAAAATCCCTAGCTGAAATGCAAGACATGCTAGTAACCAAGGATACTGTCAACGGTAACAAAATGCTAGATCTAGGTCAAGAGCTAAAGGTTGGTTATAAAGATAAATCACCAATGAGTGATGCTGACATAAAGCATAAGGTAGGAGAGATAATACCTCAAGATCCTAAAGCTATAAGAGATTGGTTACATGGTAACCCAGCTGAATTTCCAGGTCTAAACGTTCACGACTACTTAAGCGATCTAATGAACACAGATTATGGTACATT
>Ga0308011_10000247_pt1 | contig 29613 bp, 23 predicted proteins | sample Neamet177_FD_203144 | JGI IMG/M metagenome (GOLD analysis project Ga0308011, IMG submission 203144) | Marine microbial communities from water near the shore, Antarctic Ocean - #177 | ecosystem: Environmental > Aquatic > Marine > Unclassified | place: Southern Ocean | collected 2014-07-25 | reverse complement strand
TGCCTTACTCACAAAACATGGGCATTCTAGTTGTTTTTTTCATGCAGGACTTTCCGGTGACTTGAAATCCTTAAATCAATCCATGTGGATTGAAAATAAAGTAAAAGTCATGGTGGCCACTACGGCTTTCGGCATGGGTATCGACAAGGGAGATGTTGAATGGGTCATACACTGGGATGCTCCAGATACACTAGAGGGGTATTATCAAGAGATAGGCAGAGCGGGAAGGAATGGTTCTACTTCATTAACCTATTTACTTTACCACCAATATGACATTGCGAGATTGCAGAAGACCCTTTCTGACGTTCCAAATATAGCAGCAGTTGAAGAATTTTATAGAAGTTTCTGTAGCAAGCATCAGATTGCTGTGGGTACTGGAGATCAACTAAAAGTGCAATTTTCCATTGTATCCTTAGCGGAGAAATTTAAATTGCCCATACCTACGCTGCTCACTTATATTAGACTACTACAACACAGAGGGCTTTGGCAATTCATAGAAAGTGATCGATCCGTGCCTAAATTTTCAATTACTTCTAGCATAGATACTTGGGACCGCTTAACGCTCGAGGATCGGGAACTTCTTACGACTCTCGCGCGCACATATCCTAATGCCACGCATACCGCTCATCGAATTGATCTCAAAAGATTTGCGGCAATGATGCATTTTACAATAGATCGCTTCAAAGACAAATTAGGGGAGCTAACACAAAGAGGATTGATTGCATTTGAGTCGGAACAATCAGGGAGTGCGGTACTCTTCATGCAGCCTCGTCCTTCCAATAAATCACTCACCTTTCCTAAAAACTTTATTGATGCTTGGCTGTCAAGTAAAGTTGAACGGACGACATCCATGTTAAAATTCCTCCATAGTTCTGATTGTTTAGTACAACAAATTGAGACTTATTTCGATCAAGGAAAGAGTGAACCGTGCGGAGCCTGTAGCAGTTGCATTCACAACTATTATCCAGACCAGGAGAAGGTTAAGGAAATGGTTTCAAATGGCTTGAGTTTAGACGATATTTGGTTTGATTTAAATTGTTCCCCTGATGAGCTTAGATTCTAATACTCCCCGAATAGTATATATGGGCACCCCTGAATTTGCGGTGGCACCCCTACAGTCACTCTATGATAGTGGGGTCAATATAGTGGGTATTGTAACTGTAGCTGATAAACAAGCAGGAAGAGGACGTAAGCTCCAACAAAGTCCGGTCAAGACGAAAGCTATAGAGTTAGGCATCTCTATATTGCAACCTACCAACTTGAAAGAGGAGGATTTTATAAATGACCTAAGAGCGTTAAATGCTGATTTATTTGTGGTCGTTGCTTTTAGAATGCTTCCTGAGCAAGTTTGGATGATGCCTAGATTAGGTACGTTCAATTTACACGGCTCTTTACTACCTAAATATAGAGGTGCTGCACCCATCCATTGGGCAGTGATTAATGGAGAACAACAAACCGGTCTAACTACGTTTTTACTTGATAAAAAAATTGACACTGGCGGAATTTTATTGCAACGAACCATAGATATTATTGAAAACATGACCACGGGAGAGTTGCATGATATACTCCTGCCTCTCGGCGCATCTATGGTGGTGGAGACTGTTCAGGGATTGATGAGTGGTCAACTAAAACCTACGGAACAGTTGAACCGCTTTGCTACACACGCTCCCAAGCTTAATAAAGAAAACTCCAAGCTTGATTTCAACCGCTCTCCTCAAGAATTAGTCAACCAAATTCATGGATTAAATCCATACCCTGGGGCCCATTACAGCGGTTATAAGTTTTTAAAGGCGCGTAAGTGCGACGAAAATGTAGAGAACAAATTGCCAAAATTGAGCGTACGTGAGAAGCATCTATTTCTCGATTACGCAAAAGGAAGCATTGAAATCGTTGAAATTAAACCAAGTGGAAAGAGAAATATGTCAGGAAAAGACTTCGCTAATGGGTTAAAGGAAACTAATTTAGCACTTTAAGCTAAGTTTAAATACTTAGTGTTGGGCTAAAATAACTAAATCTTTAGTTTTTTAATATCTTTTTACGCGTGAATGCCTATGTACGCTTGATTGAATGCAAAATTCCGTTATATTTGAGAAGCATTCGTTTAATAATAACTATCAAAAAACAATTTGCAATGAACAAAGCACAATTGATTGACGCTATGGCAGCAGACGCTGGCATCTCTAAAGCACAAGCTAAATCGGCTCTAGATTCTTTTACTGACAACGTGGGTACTACTTTAAGTGGTGGTGGTCGTGTATCTTTAGTTGGATTTGGTTCTTTTTCTGTTTCCGCTCGCGCTGCTCGTGACGGACGTAACCCACAAACGGGTGCAGTTATTAAAATTGCTGCTAAAAATGTAGCTAAATTTAAAGCTGGTGCAGATTTAAACGCTAAGCTCTAATTTTAGATTAGATCCTAATTAAAAAAGCCCTCCGAATCGGAGGGCTTTTTTTTATGGCTGAATTCGCGAAATGTTCCAGGTATTCTTGTCTTTCGAAAACAGTAGACGGTCATGGAGCCTACCCTCTCTACCCTGCCAAAATTCGAAGAGTTCAGGTGTTATTATATAACCACCCCAATTAGATGGCATAGGCACATCAGTACCTTCAGGATACTGCTCATTAAAAGCATTGAACTTGGCTTCTAATGCCGCTCGTGACTCGATATGTTTACTTTGATTTGAAGCAGCTGCACCTATTTTACTTAAATGCGGGCGTGTTCTAAAGTACTCCATACTCTCCTCCTTCTCAATCTTTCTTACTTTTCCAGTAATCCTCACTTGACGTTCCTGTTCTCTCCAGAAGAATAGCGCAGAAATATTTGGGTTTAACTTTAATTGCGCTCCTTTGTCACTGTCATAGTTTGTAAAGAAAACAAGTCCTTCAGGAAGTATCTCTTTTAAAAGAACGATTCTATTTTGAGGTATGCCTTGAGCATCCACAGTGGCGATGGCCATAGCATTGGAATCTTTAACCTCAAGTTTACGGTAGGCCTCAAACCATTTCGTGAACTGTATAAAGGGATTATCTGAAATCTCCAACTCGTCCAACGAATTGAACTTATAGGTTTCGCGTATGTTTTTTAAATCCATATGTCTAAATTAGTCTAATGAAGCAAAAGAACGCACCAAGCAAAGGATCACTTTTAATTTCCAAGCCACTTATTGGGGATGGGTTCTTTGAACAGAGTATTGTTTACCTAACCGAACACAACCATGAAGGTTCTATGGGCTTCGCATTAAATAAGGAAAGTCTTCTACTTGCGCAAGATTTCATCAATGACTTAGAGGGAAAGGATCCTATTGTTTTCGGGGGTCCCGTCGAGCAAGATGCCTTATTTTTCTTACACTCTTTTGATAACTTACCGGGCGCAAAACTAATCACCAATGACATCTATTTTGGTGGAGATTTTGATGTTTTTCAAGAGGCCTTTAGAACCACTCAAAAACACAGTATTGAGGTACGTTCACCTAAGTTGTTTTTAGGCTACAGTGGGTGGTCTGAAGGCCAATTAGAACGTGAGATTGCTGACGGAACATGGATTGTTGTGAATCCACCTTTAGCATTAGACCCGCTGAGTGTTCGTAAGGAGACTTGGAGAAAATATATGCTAGATCTTGGCGGTAACTATGCGCTGTGGGCTAATTCACCAAAAGACCCCCTCTTAAATTAGAGTGATCCCAATACATTTAATTTACGTTGAAGTAACGCGACAAGTTCCTTCGCTTTATCTCCCTTGTAGGTATTTCTTCTGTATTTTTCGACCCATTGTACTCCGATAATAGTGTTGGTGAGCCATATTTCATCTGCCTTTTGCAAATCGAAAGGGTTTATGCTCTCTTCCTTTACCTCCAAACCAATTTCTTTTGCCCAGTTCAGTAGGTTCTTACGAAACACGCCTCGTAATGCTCCATCCTCAAGAGGAGCAGTTCTAAGCACATCACCCTTTAGAACAAATACATTAGCTGCATTTGCCTCTACAAGCATTTTATTGTCATTCACCATGAATACCGCATCTAAATTGTTTTCACGGGCGTAAATGCCTCCTAAGACATAAGGAAGGCTATTTGAAGACTTGATCGTAGAAAGTAGACCTGGCTGAATGTAATGGTCTTTAAACAGATCGACTGTTAGACCTTCTTCTGCATGCACATAGTCGATTGATTCTAATTCTTCAAGCTCCATCCACCATACGGTGGATTGCTCTTCTGCTGGAGTGTACTTTCCATGTGCAACACGTACCACTTGAATTCGCAATCTGCCATTTTCAATAGCTACCTCCTCAGCCAAGCGTTCCGCTTGTTCGACAAAGAACTCAGGAGTGAAATCCATAGAAATTGGCATTCGAAGAATTCGCATTCCAGCCATCAATCTAAAATAGTGGTCTTCCATAAAAAAGAGCTTACCCTCTTGCATCTTAAGCGTCTCAAATACAGCGTCGCCATACATTGCGGCTCTTGCAATATCAGCACTAGGTAGGTCGGATTTTTCAATTATGACACCATTGTAATTGATCATAGGAACATCTTTTCAGTAAAATTAGGGCAAAAAAAATCCCTGCCAATAGGCAGGGATTATTAATACGTTGTGCGAACGTTTATTTAACGGTAATACGTCTTACAGCTGTGCCTCCACGAGACTCGATCTTCAAGATGTATACACCTGCACTCCAGCTAGAAAGGTCTAACTCTTCAACAGCCGTAAGGCTTGTCTCAGCAAGAACGATACGACCTGTGATGTCATAAGCCGTTAGAGCGTCAATAACTGCACCGTCCTCAGATTCAATATGTAGTAAACCTGAAGCTGGATTAGGATAGATGCTTAGCTCAAGAGTAACCTCTTGAATTCCCGCAGCTACACCTTCAGCTTGTAATACCGTTGCCATTCTAGGAACGATGAACGTCATCACAGTATCAATCCAAGCCATAGAAGTAGCCTTTACGTTTGGATTCGCTGGATTCTGAGCAGCCATTGGATCATTTGCATCGTACCAGTTCCATGGAGCAGTATGAACAACCCACGGCATAGTAGCACTCGCTGGTGGAATTTCGATCGTATAGAGACACTCTTCACTCGAAGGATTCGTACTCTGTTGATCTACCCAAACTTGATCAGTATAATTTTCATTTAAGAAAATATCATTGTTACCCAACGCATTTGCATTTTTTATCGCTGCATATGAACCGGTTACGCTAACCACTGGGAAAAATTGCTGACCAATTGGTACATAAACCATACCTGTGTCATAAGGAGCAAAGAAATCATACTTACTATGAATACTTAACATTGGGATATCCCCAGCTTCTAGCCAAGCTCCATCTCCCAAGGCTCCACCCATATTGATAACCATCAATACATCATCTGGCATACCTGGGTGATTCTCGTAGTTACGTCCAGGGGCAGAGTAGTCCATCGTTGGAAGGCCACTTGCTGTAACACCTGTAACGGTAACCGCGCCACCGAAACCATCTATACCTCCTGCAAATGCAGTATCGATATATGGGTCACCTATAGAAACTGATTGTCCAAACATTCCAATAGTATCTTGGTAAGCAAATTTGCTAGGACCAGCTACTTCAGAGTGCTTGTCAATAGTTGCATATGCAAAAGTCAGATAACCACCTGAACCTTGCCCAACCATAATCGTGTTACTCGCATTAATTCCGTAAGGATTTCCTGCACCAACTTGTGTCAAGTTGAGGTAACGGACCAAACTTTTAGCATCCTGGATAGAGTAATATACAGCGAGAAGGTTCGTACCTCTTCTTAAGTCTAAATTAGTGCTATTAGCTAGCCAACCTAAACGATATGATGCTGCGATACTTACGTAGCCCATTCTTGCAAAACGGGTACACATTTCAACTACTGCACTATCCTCTTTTGTACCTAGTGGTGATCCATTTATACCCTTAGGTAAGAAAGACCCTGTGTGCCATACAATAACGACAGGACGGTTAGTTACTGTATCTACAGCCGGTGAAGGCATATAAAAATCAGCATACAATGGTTGAATATTGGTTCCACCTAAAAGAGCAGAATCAATGTATGGGTTGTAATTCACCCCATAGGCAACGTTAGACGATTTTACAACGTCTGTTGCACTGAAGATTGGCGTAGTATAACGTTGTGCAAACGCGCTACTAGAAATCAAAAGTGCAAAAACAAAAAGTGTAAACTTTTTCATAGGCATTTTAATAAAAAGGAAGATTAATTAACTTGAATACTCAGATAGGCCAACCTTCCAACCAAAGGCCCTCCGAATACTTGATATACTTTATTGTTCAATACATTACTCGCACCTATTTTATAGGTTACGTTCACTTTCTTATTGTTTCTGGTATATACTCTGTTCAATGAGGTTTGGGCATCCATTAACCCATAGGAAGGTATACTCCCTGTAAATTGAGGTGAACCTTCAAACACAAACCCTTGAACCCACTTATAGTTAATTCCAGCCCCTAGCAATTTACTCTTGTCATTACCTATCGGGTAATTCCTAAAGTTCCAGCCTAAGTTGAATTTATGCTCTGGTGTATTAAATGCAGGTACAATAGGATCGTTAACATCCGAAGTCAATTTATTCCAGCTATAATTTCCGGACAATGCTTGATAATCTCCAAAGAACGTGTTCAGACCAATAGAAAATCCTTGAGTGGTTACTTGTTCTGTCGCGTTAGCTGCGATTCTGTATGCTTGAACCGATTTTAAACGATCAATTGCCGTAGTACCTTCTTCAATTCTTGCTCCTATGATATATCCAATAAAGTCGTTGTAATTGCTATAGTAGTAGTTTGCATCCAAAAATAAACGTTTCCAAAGCGTGGCCCTGTAACCGACCTCTGCTGTACGCACTCGTTCCGGACTAATTCCATCCACATTAAAATAACCAAAATCGTGTTGCAGGCGTTGAGTAGCTGGTTTATCTAGATATTCTTGAATATTTCCTATAGTTACTAGACTGTCAAAACCATTAAGATTGCCTAATAAAACTGCACGTCCCACATTGTAATTTAAGTACTGGTCGGCTAGTGTAGGATTACGAATAGCACTTGAAACACTAAATCTTAGTGTTTGGTCTTCATTTAACTTATAGACCACTGATGCAGCAGGTGATACCAACGGTTTGAAATTTTGATTCTTATCCAAACGACCTGTGATACTGGTCTTCAGACGTTCATCCATAAATAAATGCTCCCATCCTCCATAAATGCCTGCTTCATAATTTCGTATCACAGTACCGGCGGTATCCGAAAAGATGGTTCCAGCGCTGTTTGGCCTATATAACCTAACGTTGCCACCTACTCTATAAGTACCTCTCTCTGTTGTAAAAGTGCGTTCTCCTTGACTGTGATATAAAGCAGACTTATCATAAAATCTACTACCACCATCTGTAAATAGGGACGAAGTAATATGCGTCTTCAACTCTTCAAATTCGGAAGTACCAGGAGTTAGATAGTTTTTTACCGGGAAACCGTATACTGCCTCCATGAAATTCATCACTGTGCTGTTCGTAGAATCATGCAGCGTATTGAAGAAATCTAGGTTAGCGTTAATCACGACATTCATCGAATCTTCAAAAGCCGCGACTGGAAGTGAATTAGGAGGACATGATGGTAAAGCGCGAACTTGAGGTCTACTAAAAATACTCCACATGGTTCGGTATTGGTTGCTGTAAAACTGATCAGAAACTATACTATCCTGCATTCTTAGCGCAGTGAAGTAGGCATCGTAACTATTCCCTGCATCTTCATGTGTCGCATAAGTCCGCCAAAACCACTTCCCTTCATTGCGTAGCTCCAGTCTATTTTGAAGGAATAAAATATCTTTCAAGCTATATCTATTATCCCCCTGATATACGGTGGTTCCAGCGCCAAAATTAACCGCATAGATTCCTGTTATGTTTTCCGTGAATTTGTAATGAAGCGCCGTTGTAAGTTTAATGTTCTCTGTGTTGTAATCTACCAAATAGCGCTCTTCAATACCCGGGCGGTGATACTTGCCTAAACCTGCGTAGTACTTAACGTCTCCACCAGCATCCCAATAATCTTCATCACCGTAGCGATTAACCGCATCATAACCGCCAGGGTTTGATGAGCTGCTTGCACTACCCTCTGTAGCATCCATATTACGGGCTTCCCAATCATCAGCTCTGAGGGCAAAAAGGTTGATCTTGTACGCGAACTTTTCATTTACTTTATCAGCCCACCTTACAGAAAGTTCAGTAAGATTACGCTCTCCTACCTTGATTACTGAGCTTATTCCCGTAAACTTAAATGGGTCCTTAGTTTGCATGGAAATCACTCCGTTAAAGGCACTAGGACCATAGAATGCAGTACTTGCACCAGCAATAACATCTACGGAAACTATATCTAAATCTGGTGCACCTAAGAAATTTCCTAACGAAAAGTTCAAACCAGGACTCTGGTTGTCCACACCGTCAATTAATTGAAGACTTCTTACTGGAGAGGTCGAATTAAATCCACGTGTATTAATTATTTTAAAACCGATACTTGCTGAGGTAAGATCAACCCCTTTCAGCGTACCCAAATGGTCGTAAAAACTAACACTGGGGCTTTCTTTAATGGCCAACGCATCCATACTCTCTACAGTCAGGGCACTTTTCTGCTGTTGTGCACTCAACCGTTGTTGAACAACACTTACTTCTTTTAACACATTTCTATCAGGAACAAGTACAGTGATTACTTTTAAAGATGATGGAATACGTACTTTTTGGGACTTAAAGCCCATCGAAGTAATTTCAACTACCACAGGAGTGGATTTTATATCTATGGACCAATTGCCATCAAAATCAGTCACTGTTCCTATGTTACTCTGTTTTCCATTGACTAGCAAGCGAACTGATGCCCCTATAATAGGCTCTTTTTTGTCGTCAATGATAGAACCACTGATCTGTGCGTTCACCTGAACGACAAAAAACATACTTAGAACAACTAAAACTTTATTCATAGACTATGAAATTAGGTATATCCTACAAACTAACGGGTATTAGGAGACTGTTAATTTCACACTTTATGACTGTGCTCGTCTTAATCTATCATTAATAGCCATTCCCAATCCCACTTCAGGCAATTCATGTGCCCATATCACGTCTATATGGGTCTTGTCAAAAGAGCGTAATGCATGAAATAATTTTGAAGCAATTTCAACTAAAACCACTTCCCTACTAAGATTAATAGCAAAATTAGCTTTGATTTCCTTGCCAGAATAAAGCAGTCCTACACGATCCGTATCGGTAGTGTTAAACTCGCACAACAATTCCGAGTAGGACTTAAACAGTCTCAATGAAATACCAGGATTGTAGTGAGATGTTAACATTCCTGGTGCATGAGGTGTTGAAGAGCTTGTTTGAAAGGGCAATTCTCCCAAAACTTCAGTCAGCTCCTCATAAGGTAAACCACCCAGACGTAAAACTTTTGGGGTATCCCCGGAAAGATCAATGATTGTGCTTTCTATTCCGACATCGCAGGCTCCTCCATCCAATACTGCATCAATACGGGATCCTAAAAACTCGTCTACATGTGCAGCCGTTGTAGGTGATGTATAGCCAAAGGGATTTGCACTAGGGGCAGCTATACACAATCCGCTTTCTTTGAGTAACTCTAGAGCAACAGGATGATTTGGAATTCTTATCGCCACTGTGGGATGTCCACTGGTTACTAAATCAGGGACAACACTTTTCTTCGGTACCACCAAAGTCAAGGGTCCTGGACTAAATTTCTCCAAAAGAAAAATTGCTAATTCGTTTAAGTAGGCAATGCTGTGTGCTTGTTCTATACCAGAAACATGGACAATGAGTGGATCAAAGCTTGGTCGGTTTTTTGCTGCGAAAATTTTAGCCACAGCCTTTATGTTGAGTGCATCTCCTGCTAAGCCATAAACAGTTTCTGTTGGAATGGCCACTATTCCACCTTCCTTAAGTAAGACAACTGCTTTAGATATGTCTGTAATTATGGGCATTAAGGGATCTGTAAATACTTATGCGTTTGAAGGCTCACTTTCCATTTAGGATGCTTCATTACATAATCTACTATATGTGGCATCATAACGTCCCTTTTACTCCATTCAGGTTGTAAAAACAATTCACAATCGGGACCAACTAAAGCAGCATGTTCTTCAGCCCAATCCAAATCGTTTAGGTTAAAAACAATCATTTTTAGTTCATGTGCAGCTGGGTAAAAATCTTTCTTTGGAGGAGCGGTTTTCTTTGGACTTAAACAGATCCAATCCCAATTACCTGTTAACGGGTAAGCGCCTGAAGTTTCTAAATGGACCGTCATTCCTTCACTTTTCAGCATCGATACAAGAGGTTCCATATTCCAGGTTAGAGGCTCACCTCCAGTTACTACAATGGTCTCACTACACTTTTTAGCATTCGCTACAATTTCCGATATTCCAGTAGGCGGATGGGTGTCTGGATTCCAACTTTCTTTCACGTCGCACCAGTGACAACCTACATCACAACCACCTATTCTAATAAAATAGGCTGCCTTACCAGAATGATAACCTTCTCCTTGAATAGTATAAAATTCCTCCATTAAAGGCAAGACGGTACCTGCTTTTATATCGGTTTTATCAAAGCTTTTTGATGTAGTTATGTCCTTCACTTATTCACTTAGTTCAGTTACTCTCATAGTATTCATCATTAAGGCTGCTCGTGTCATTGGGCCCACTCCACCTGGAACAGGAGTAATGAAGCTACATTTAGAAGCAACAGCCTCATAATCGACATCACCAAGAAGCCTAAATCCACTTTTTTTCGACGAATCTTCTACTCTGGTAATGCCCACATCGATAATACAAGCGCCTTGTTTGACCATGTCAGCTTTTACAAAAGCAGGTCGACCTAAAGCAGCGACAATGATATCAGCCTTCTGGCAGATCTCTTTGAGGTCTCTTGTTCCACTATGGCAGAGTGTAACGGTACAATTACCAGGGTAATTATGCTGACTTAAAAGAATAGACATCGGTGAACCCACAATATGTGAACGTCCAATTACAACACAGTTCTTGCCATCAGTAGGCACGTCATACCTTCGCAATAACTCAACTATTCCTTGCGGCGTTGCAGGAACATAGGTAGGTAAATTAAGTGTCATTTTTCCCACGTTTTCAGGGTGGAAACCATCGACATCCTTTTTAGGATCTACAGCAAGCAGAATATTAGTTTCGTTTATATGGTCTGGCAGTGGTAATTGAACAATATATCCATCGACGTCTTCATCCTTATTGAGCTTAGCAATAGCTTTCAAAAGTTCCTTTTCCGTTGTTTCTGAAGGGAGCTTTATGAGGGTAGAACCAAACCCTACTTCTTCACAGTCTCTGACTTTAGCATTAACATAGGTCTTTGAAGCACCATCTTCACCAACTAGTATAGCGGCAAGATGTGGTACTTTTTTACCTGCTAATTTTAATGACTTCACCTTCTCAGCTAACTCTTGTCTGATGATCGAGGAGGTCAACTTTCCATCTAATACTACCATATCATTTGTCTTAACGCATGCCTTTCATCATGTCCATCATTCCACGACGTCCACCACCACTTTGCATCATTTTCATCATTTTTCGCATATCAGTAAACTGCTTTAAGAGACTATTTACGTCTTGAACAGTTCTTCCCGCACCCGTAGCAATTCTTTTACGACGTGAGCCGTTTATAATATCTGGATTTTGACGTTCACTTAAGGTCATAGAATTAATCATCGCTTCAATGTGCTTAAAGGCATCATCATCTATATCAACGTTCTTCATGGCTTTACCCATTCCAGGGATCATACCTAGAAGATCTTTCATATTCCCCATTTTTTTGATCTGCTGAATCTGCTCCATAAAATCATCAAAACCGAATGCATCTTGAGCAATTTTCTTGCTCATTTGACGCGCGTTCTCTTCATCGAATTGCTCTTGAGCACGTTCAACAAGCGATACAACATCGCCCATGCCTAGAATTCGATCTGCCATTCGATCAGGATAGAATACGTCTAACGCCTCCATTTTCTCCCCTGTACCAATGAATTTGATGGGCTTGTCGACAATAGACTTAATCGTCAATGCGGCACCACCTCGTGTATCACCATCAAGTTTAGTGAGAATTACTCCGTCAAAGTTCAACAAGTCGTTGAAAGCCTTCGCTGTGTTCACTGCATCTTGGCCTGTCATGGAATCCACTACAAACAAAGTCTCTGATGGCTTGATGGCTTGATGAATATTACCAATCTCCGCCATCATCGCTTCGTCAACGGCCAGGCGACCAGCCGTATCAACGATGACCACGTTAAACCCGTTTGACTTTGCGTGAACTACGGCGTTCGCAGCGATACTTACTGGATCTAGGTTACCGACTTCCGTATATACTTCAATACCGAGCTGTTCACCTAATACCTGAAGTTGATTTACAGCTGCAGGACGATAAACGTCACAGGCAACAAGAAGAGGATTTTTCGTGTTTTTCTTCTTTAAGAAATTCGCCAACTTAGCACTATGGGTAGTCTTACCAGAGCCTTGCAGACCAGCCATGAGTATCACAGATGGTGAACCAGTAAGATTTAAGCCTTCTGCCTTACCTCCCATGAGTTCAGCCATTTCATCTCGGACAATTTTAACCATAGCTTGACCCGGCTTAACAGCCGTAATCACGCCAGAACCAATAGCCTTGTCCTTTATCGCATTAGTGAAGTCCTTGGCAATTTTAAAACTGACATCAGCTTCTACTAACGCACGGCGAATCTGCTTAACGCTGTCGGCAATGTTAAGCTCGGTAATCTTATGATTTCCCTTTAATACTTCAAAGGCTCCTTCGAGCCTGTCACTTAAACTTTCAAACATGGTATTATACGTTTGGAATATTCTCTAATGTAGCCAAAAAGAAGGTCCAGCTTTTCTGAACTGAACTTACCTGACATTTTTCGTCTGGACTATGAGCACCTCGGATATTCGGACCAAAAGAAATAAGTTCCATGTCTGGATAATTGGTTCCTAGAATACCACATTCTAAACCTGCATGACAAGCGTTTATATTTGGCTCTTCCTTAAATAATTCACGGTATAACCCGCTCATTGTGGTCAATATATTGCTCTTAGGATTAGGTGCCCATCCCGGATAATTTCCTCCTAGTTCAACCTGACAGCCTATGGATTCAAAATTGCGCACAATAGCTCTGGCTAAGTCCATTTTCTCAGTCTCTACTGAACTACGGGTTAAACATTGTACTGTAAGTACGCCGTCTTTTAGTTCGACGCGAGCAGTGTTGTTGGAGGTTTGAACCAATCCGTTAATATCTGGGGACATGCGATAAATACCATTTGGATTTGCATAAATCGCGGTAATTACAGATTCCTGAACCTCTAGAGGAAGGACCTCGGAAGGAACATCAATTTCTTCCCATACCAGCTCTAAATCAGGATCTGTTGTGGCATGCTCTTTTATCAATTCAGCAGCAACTTGATGCAGTAACTTTTCAAAAGCATTGACATGATCCTCATGAACTACCACTTCTGCAAGGCTTTCTCGTGGAATTGCATTGCGGAGACTCCCACCATCAATAGACGCTACACGAATCATTACACCCGCCCTGTCAAGAATTCTGTTCATTAATTTATTAGCATTGCCTAGACCCTTATGAATGTCCATACCACTATGTCCACCGCTAAGACCTTTAAGAATCAATTCAAATCCTTTGCTTTTTAAGGAAGCGTCCACCATACTTATCGTACGGGTAGCCGTCACATCAATTCCACCAGCACAACCTATCGTTAATTCGTCATCATCCTCTGTGTCTATGTTCAAGAGAATCTTGCCAGATAGCATGCCGCCTTTAAGCTCTAATGCGCCGGTCATTCCTGTTTCCTCATCAATAGTAAATAGCGCCTCAATAGCAGGATGAGGAAGGCCTGATGATGCCAAGACTGCCATGATAAATGCAACCCCCATACCGTTGTCAGAACCTAGGGTTGTACCGTTAGCTTTAACCCAATCACCGTCGACATACATGTCAATACCCTGGGTGTCAAAATCAAACTGTGTATCATTATTTTTTTGATGGACCATGTCTAAATGAGCCTGCATCACTACGGCTGTACGCTGCTCCATTCCTTGAGTAGCAGGCTTGCGAATAAAGACATTTCCAATATGATCAACTTCTGTTGTTAGGCCCAGCTTGTTTCCAAAGTCAACCATAAACTGAATCACGCGCTCTTCCTTTTTAGAAGGTCTTGGGACTTCATTTAAATCAGCGAAATGATTCCATACGGATTGAGGCTCTAATGCTCTTACTTCTTTACTCATATTACATTCTGTTTGGCACTTGGATTCCCAAGCAATTCATAGCCTTTTTAATTACCTCTCCCACGGAACGGCTTAAGGTTAATCTAAAAGCAACGGTATTATCATCTTCGGCCTTTAGTATACTGTTATTGTGATAAAAGCCATTATATTTTTTAACTAACTCATACGTATAGTTCGCTAGTTGCGCTGGAGAAAACGAAACCGATGCATGATTTATAACTTCTGGAAACTGTAACAAAAGTTTAATCAATGCGGTCTCTGACTCATTTACACTTACTTGCGACCATGCTACGTTTATATCATTTTCTCTCTTCTTCTGTAAGCTCTGTATTCGAGCGTAAGTATATTGAATAAAAGGACCCGTATTCCCATTAAAATCTATACTGTCTGCTGGATTAAAGAGCATTCTCTTTTTAGGGTCCACTTTTAAAATAAAATACTTCAAAGCACCTAGACCTAAGGTCTTAAACAATTCAGCTTGTTCTTGTTCGTTTAAACCTTCAATTTTTCCCAATTCTTTGGAAATTGATCCGGCGTCTCTTACCATGCTGTCCATCAAATCATCCGCATCGACGACAGTGCCTTCTCTACTTTTCATTTTACCAGAAGGTAAGTCTACCATACCATAGCTAAGATGGTGAAGTTTTGAGGCCCACGCATAGTCTAATTTACTTAGAATCAGAAAGAGGACTCTAAAATGATAGTCCTGCTCATTACCTACAACATAGGTCATTCCTGTGGCGTCAAAATCTTTAAACCGCTGAATGGCAGTGCCTATATCCTGCGTCATGTAGACAGAAGTACCATCGCTTCTCAATACCAGTTTATGATCCAAGCCTTCATCCTCTAAATCAATCCAGACTGAACCGTCTTCCTTAGCGTAGAATACGCCATTATCTAATCCCTTTCTGACATCATCTTTGCCAAGAATGTAGGTATTACTCTCGTAATAATTTTTATCAAAGGATACACCAAGTTTGTCATAGCTGACATCAAACCCTGTGTAAACCCATGCATTCATTTTCTTCCAAAGTGCAACCACTTCAGGATCGCCTTTTTCCCATTTGACCAACATGGATTGAGCGCGGAGCAAGGATGGTGCCTGCTTCTTTGCTTGGTCCTCTGTAATTCCGGTTGCGATTAATTCGGCTATTTCAGTCTTGTACACTTGATCGAACTTAACATAATACCTCCCTACAAGATGATCGCCCTTGAGTCCAGAACTTTCGGGAGTCTCTCCATTGCCATAATCCAACCAGGCCAGCATAGATTTACAAATATGTATTCCACGATCGTTAATGATCTGAACTTTAGTGACCTCTACTCCATTTGCCTCAAGTATTTGACTTACTGCATATCCAAGGAGATTATTGCGAATATGCCCTAAATGCAGTGGCTTATTGGTGTTAGGAGAACTGTACTCTACAATATACTTTCCCTTAGAATTTTTCTCTGGAAGCCCTAATTGTGGATCTTCTGAAAATGAATGAAAAGAGGAAACATAGGTACTTCTATCTAAAGATAAATTTAAAAAACCCTTCACCACGTTGAACGCTGAAACAGCTCCCTTACTCAACAGTAACGCTCCTATTTCTTGAGCAACTGCCTCTGGCGATTTTTTAGCTACACGTACAAAAGGGAAAACTACTAGTGTAAGATCTCCTACGAATTCTTTTCTAGTCTCTTGTAAATCAGGAGTCGAGTCTACATCGTAAAGCTCCCGTATTACTTCTGAAATATTTAGTTCTAAACTCATGAATTCACTTGTTTCGGCAAATATATCTCAGCGAGCATGCAACGCGCACTACCACCGCCAAGAGTTTCAATAGTTGTGAGATCTGTGTGAAGCAACTGATGATCCTGTTGCATTCGTTTTTTCTGTTCGTGGGTAAGCGCATGGAATGCGCTCGTGCTCATTACCAAATGTAGAGCGTCTTGTGCACCTTTTACCAGAAGCATATTTCCTGCAAATTGATGCTTTTGCTCCTTCGTTATTTCAATAATTTCCTTACCGCTGGAATGGATTCGTTCTTCCACCATTTTACGCTCCATCTCATTGTCGATAGCCTCAAGGCAAAGTAATGCATAAGTATCTGTAATACACATCATTACATTAGTGTGATAGATCGGTTGACGTCCCTCAGGCGTATCTTGAAAAGCACCAAAGACCATAGGAGTGTAACCTAAGTCTTCACAAACTTGACCAAGCAGAAATTCATCAGCCCTTTGACTACGAGCCATGTAAGCGGTCTTGTCGTCATGATCGAAAATGATAGAGCCTGTGCCCTCCAAGTAAATATTCTCTACTTCGGCATCGGAGTAATCTACGGTAGCCTGAACGTCAAATCCAAAATCACTTAAGATGCCGTGAATATTTTCTAAACGTTCCAATCTCCTGTTTTGCGCTTTCATCGGATAAAGTAATACGCGAGAGTCAGCATGCATACTGATCCAATTGTTTGGAAAAATGCTATCCGGAGTATGCGGTTCTGCAACATCCTGTATGACATAGGTTTCTACACCTATTCCTGTCAATTTATCTATAAATCTGTCAAACTCAATCTGTGCCTTTTCATTCGCTCCTTTTGCTGTGGCACCCTGTTTTTGATAAAAATTATCAACCGCAGTCTCGGCGTTCATTGCGAAGCGCACAGGTCGGATCATTAAAAGCGTATTTGTAGCATTTTTTGTCATTTAATCTCTTTTTAGGGGCATGGTACTGCAACGCAAAAGACCACCCATCTTAACAATCTCGCTGTAAGGGACTTTAAATACTTCCATACCTTTTAAGGTTAACCAATCTACTAAGGATATAAAAGTATCCGCAACAATTACTTGGGTAGGGCTTACGCTAAACACATTTGTAGTGAGCGCATAAGCCTCTTCCTCCGAGCATTCGTATACATTCTCAGTACCGAAAAAGGACTTGATCCAATCTACGTCGTCTTGATTTTTAAATAAATGTGGTGCTAAAAGAGCGCCGCAACCAACCGGTTGAAAAGCACAGTCTAAATGTAGCGATCCTTTTCTAGGGTCAACATCGCTCTTCAATAACTCAAATCCTTTGAACGTTTTTTCCGGAAATTCATCTGATAAATAATTAAAACCAGGATAATTGGTCCTTGATGTCTTGTGAGTTTGAAAAGCTTCCTCATTACTTACGCCGATAAAGACATAGTGGTTGTGCACGATGACATCACCTCCCTCAGCGTAACAGCCAGAAGGCATCCTAATGATATTAGACGACGGAATATTCCCTTCTATAAGCGCCATAGCCGTGACCTCCTTCGCACGGTCTTCAATAACGTTTGGAAGTACAAATTGATCCTCAATCACGAAAGCTACATCTCGAGCAAAAACTTGATTCAATGCCGGAATACTTTCCGGCCTCAATACTTCTACATTCAATTCCTCTAGAATCTCTATGAAGCCCTTCATCTCATCCCTACATGATTCTTCCTTGGGATAAGTGTTGTTCAAAACAGACTCAGCGCTTCGAGGATCGTAACAATCCTCCCAAGCAGGTATTCCACCCATATCGCGAGCAACACCCACAACGACAGTTTTGAGCGTGCCAAATTCGTTTTGTATATCCGGTTGAATTTGCATGACTTTATATTAAAAAGCAAAAATAGCGGTAAATGTGTTGATAACGCTATAAAGACAGGGTACTTTACTAACCAATACCTACTTATTTTTGATAGAATAAGTCTAGCTCGAGCATGGCCAAAAAAACTGTATCAAAATCCAAGTCAGCACTGTCCAAGTGGAAATCCATTTTAGGACAGGTAAGTCAGAACACCAAAGAGTTTACGAACGATCCTACTGCGAAATTATTCAGTATTCTGCTGTTGTTTCTACTGGGATTCTTTTCCTTTATTGCATTGATCAGCTTTATCGGAAATTGGCCGCAAGATTACAGTTTATCCACAACGGACTCCTTGAAAATTATTCACTTAGACGACATTGGCAATACTTTTGGCACTTTTGGGAATTGGGTTGGAATGTCACTGATGCTAAAAGGTTTTGGTATATCCGCATTACTAATACCACTATGGATTATGGCTTTTACAATGAGAGTCGCTTTCAATTTTAAAAGAATTAAACCGCTTCCATTATTCAATCATTTTATAGTTATCATCTTCCTTTTATCCACTTTAATTTCATGGTTGAATCCAGAGTATCCTAGTGTTTATTCGGGATTAACAGGTTTTCACATGTACCAGTTACTTTCTGTTAGATTGGGACATATGGGGGTCATGCTGGTGATCGCAGGAACCTCGCTACTTTATGCCATAGTTGCTCTCAAAATCACTTCAGTAAGCATTCCTAGAATCAAAAAGAAATCACCTATCCACCAAGACGATGTTGATATCGATCTGGTGCAGAGCAATGAGCAGGATAGTGATGATGAAGAGTACCGTTCACCCATTTTCGACAAAGAACCAAAGGAAGACAGCGAGGATAACACTCCTACTGTTCCATTAGCAGTAAAAGTAGAACCTGCGGAAGAATTATTAAAGAACGTAGCTGCGGAAGCTACTCCTCAAAATAGCATAGATGTGCAGGTTGAAGTTCTTGAAGAAAAGAGTGAGAGTGATAGGTCCATAAACAAAAAGGTAAAGGAGTTTGGCGAGTATGACCCTAAGCTAGATTTAAGTCGTTTCCAACTTCCTAAGATTGATCTATTAAAGCAATATGGCACGGGTCAAATCACTTTTGACAAAGTTGAAATTGAACAAAACAAAGACAACATTGTCAACACATTGCGCAACTATAACATTGAAATAAAGGAGATAAAAGCCACTATTGGACCTACAGTGACACTGTATGAGATTGTTCCCGCAGCAGGCATAAGAATATCTAAAATCAAGAGTTTAGAAGACGATATTGCACTGAGTCTTGCAGCACTAGGTATACGTATTATAGCTCCTATACCAGGAAAAGGTACTATAGGAATTGAAGTACCCAATGCCAATCCACAAATGGTGAGCATGAAGCAAGTGATTGCGAGTAAGAAATTCCAGGAGGCGGATATGGAATTACCAATCGCGATGGGAAGAACCATTACCAATGAGAATTTTGTTTTTGATCTTGCTAAGATGCCACACCTTCTCATGGCTGGCGCAACTGGTCAGGGTAAATCGGTTGGCTTAAACGCTATTCTAACTTCCTTATTATACAAGAAGCATCCTAGCCAATTAAAATTTGTCTTAGTAGATCCAAAAAAAGTAGAGTTGACTCTGTATAATAAAATTGAACGTCATTACTTGGCTATGCTTCCAGATACAGATGAAGCGATTATTACGGACACCGGTAAAGTAGTCGCTACCCTGAATAGTCTTTGTATCGAGATGGACAACAGGTATGAGCTTCTCAAAGGAGCCATGGTAAGGAATATCAAGGAATACAATGCTAAATTTATTGCGCGCCGATTAAACCCTGAAGAGGGCCACAAATATCTTCCGTACATCGTCCTTGTGATTGATGAATTTGCGGATCTGATTATGACCGCTGGTAAAGAGGTTGAAATGCCAATTGCTCGCCTCGCACAGCTTGCTCGTGCCATAGGTATTCATTTAATTGTAGCGACACAGCGACCTTCGGTAAATGTCATTACCGGTATAATTAAAGCTAATTTCCCTGCACGTGCCGCATTTAGAGTAACCTCTAAAATTGATTCGAGAACCATTCTTGACGCTGGGGGTGCCGACCAATTAATCGGAAAAGGAGATATGTTGTTCTCTCAAGGCTCAGACTTAGTCAGGTTGCAGTGTGCTTTTGTCGATACTCCTGAGGTGGAAGACATCTGCGACTTTATAGGTAATCAACAGGCATATCCGATGGCATATCAACTTCCTGAGTTTGTGGGTGAGGAAGGTAGTGGTGTTGGCGAAATCGATCCTAAGGATCGAGATGTACTTTTTGAAGATGCCGCACGTTTAGTAGTAGCTAGCCAGCAAGGATCTACATCTATGATACAGCGAAAATTAAAATTGGGATACAATCGTGCAGGTAGAATTGTGGATCAACTAGAGGCTGCCGGTATACTTGGACAGTTTGAAGGATCGAAGGCACGACAAGTTTTAATTACTGATGAGACATCATTGGAACAGAAATTGAAAGGAGATGTGTAAATTTGTCCACATGAGAATATTTGCACTACTGTTATTACCCTTTTTAACTTTTGGCCAAAATCATGAGCAGGCCAAAGAAATTCTTAACCAAGTGTATGAAACTACATTGGCCTTGGAATCTCAGCACATCACTTTTACCAATACCATTGAGGTACCCAGTAATGGTGGAATGAAACAACGAAGTTCTGAAGGTGAACTGTTTGCCATTGGAGAAAACGTTCGTGTTAAAACAAATGCCTTTGAATTCTTATCTAACGGCACTACCGCCTATCTTATCTATCCAGAGGATCAAGAGATTGAAGTAGCTGCCTCAGATGAAGAGACCAGTCTAAGCCCAGCAGATATTCTTAAGAATTATCAAAGTGGTTACAGTTATAAAATGGCTGGACAAGCTTTGGTTAATGGACATGATATCCAGTACATCAGGCTTAAACCTGTAAGTAGTGAAGAAGTGAAAGAGATTTTGATTGGTGTGAATATGAAAACCTTGCTTTTAGATAATTACACACAGTTCGGCACAAATGGCTCGAATAATATCTTCTCAGTTAAGGCCTATACCATTAATCTTCCCTTAGATGCTGAGATGTTTAACATTTATGCAAATGAGTTCGAGGGTTTCTACAGATTATAATCCATGAATACACTTGACCGTTATGTTTTAAAGAGCTTTATAAGGCCATTAATCCCCACTCTGGGAATTATGGTCTTTTTCTTTTTGATGCAAATGGTCTGGAAATACGTAGATGATCTCGCAGGTAAGGGAATAGAGTGGTATGTCATCTTAGAGCTCATGACCTATTGGGCTGCAAGCGTAGTTCCATTTGCGCTTCCCGTAAGTGTCTTATTTGCCTCTTTACTAACCTTTGGGGATTTTGGCGAGCATTATGAAATGGCTGCCATGAAGAGCGCTGGGATTTCATTATTTAGAGGCATTAGATCTTTAATTGTTTTAAATATATTCATCGCTTTTGGTGCCTTTTTCTTTTACAATAATGTCATTCCAATGGCTAATTTAAAAGGGCAAAGTCTCCTAATGAATATTTCAAAAAGCAAGCCTGCCTTTCACATCACCCCAGGCATATTCTATAATGGTTTCGATGGATATAGTATTAAAATCGGTGAGAAGAGCGGAGAAGAAAGTGAGCTTTTAAAGGATATTTATATTTACGACCATAAGGAATCTAAAAAGGGCAATCATAAGGTGCTCACTGCTGCTTCAGGTATTATGAGAACTGTTGCTAACGATCAGTACTTAGAGATTGAACTACATGACGGAGCAACCTACGAGGATATCATAAAAAAAGAAAGGGACGATCGGAAGAAGATGCCGTGGGCAAGAAGTGAATTTGACACTGCGTACATACGGTTTTCACTCGGAAACTTCTCTAACGAAGATCTGTACAAGACTCGTAGACGTGACTTCATGATGCTAAATACGCAACAGCTTAAAGAGAAAGCGGATACGCTATCCGCTCAAGTAATAGAGCGACAGGCGAACTTCGAGAAAAACCTGCATGGCAAATACAAGTTTAACTATATCGAAATTAGCAGTGCGGATAATCAAGGTGCCTTAAGAGACGACTTGATGCAAAACCTGGTCAGTGGAATGAGGGTTCGTGCTTCGCAAAATGCCATTCGTCTTGCGAGAAGCAATCTTGACTATCTACGTCAGATGGAACGTGAAATGGAATGGCGTAAAGAAATGCATCTACGCCATTGGATAGAGTATTATAAGAAATATGCACTCGGAGTTTCAGTGCTTATCATGTTTTTTATCGGCGCACCACTAGGTAGTATCATTAGAAAGGGTGGAATAGGACTGCCATTGGTGATTTCCACTATATCATTCTTAGTCTTTCACATTCTGAATACTACGTTTGAAAAGATGGGTAGAGAAATGCTTATCGATGTGGCTGCAGCTGTATGGATCCCCTCTCTTATTTTAGCACCTATCGCATTGTGGCTGACCTATAGTGCTTCCACAGATACGGCCCTACTTTCAGGAGAATGGTACAGCAAGTTGAGTACAAGGTTTGCTAGAAAATCAAGGTCATGAAAAAAGTTTTGATACTTGCAAATAAAGTTCCATACCCTTCCAAAGATGGGAGCTCCATAGCGATGGCAAGAATGCTAGAATCTCTTCTGAGTATAGAAGATATTGACATCACCTATGGCGCGCTGAATACCATTAAACACAGGAAAAATGTTGCCGATTTCCCTAAAGATATTCTTGACAAAATTATTTTCACTTCGTTTGAAGTAGATACCTCCCCGAAGATTATATCCGGTATCCAAAACTTATTATTCACGAACAAACCCTATAATGCAATCAGATTCTTCGTGAATTCAATGCAGGAATGGCTCCTGAGTTTTGATGATTATTCTTTTGACCATGTTATCATTGAAGGTGCCTTTATGGGTGATTATTTACCTATTGCCAAGAAAAAAGGAAAACAAGTGATCCTGCGTTCACATAATTTAGAACATGTGATTTGGGAGCGAACCGCAGATAATGTCGGTGATCCTTTCAGAAAGTTTTATCTCAACCTTCAAGCCAGCAGACTAAAGTCTTTTGAGGAGCATTTAACCAAACAGTCAGATTCGATTTGGAGTATTAGCCCGGTGGACGCTGCATGGTTTAAAGGATGGAACATACATACCCATCACATACCAGTAGCCGTAGAAGATGGTCTATCTGTTCAGGCTATTGTACCCATGAGGTGCTTTCATCTAGGTGCCTTGGATTGGAAGCCTAACCTACAAGGAATTGAATGGTTCTTAAGCCAAGTATGGCCATTGGTTTTAGATATGCGCCCTGATGCCGAATTTCATATCGCTGGAAACAATACCCCTGAGCATATTAAATCCCAGCCTAATAATAAGGTTATCGTCCATGGCCGAGTATCGAACGCTGAATCGTTTTCAAAATCTCATGGAATTTCTATCATCCCTTTGCTTTCTGGTTCTGGAATACGAATTAAACTTTTGGAGAATGCACGAATTGCGATCCCCGTAATAAGCACCACCGTAGGTGCCGAAGGAGTATACAATCGGTCGAGAAGTATGATTCCTTTAGCTGACGAACCACTGGACTTCGCAGAAAAACTAGTGGATCTTTTAGATCACCCGGAAAAGGCAAAAGAAATGGGTTTGTCTTTACAACATGATATTATGACTACTTACAGCATGCCTTCAACCTTAAAACTCATTGATTCTGCATGGCCATTATAGCGATCTATTTTCTATTAGCCCTATGCCTTCTAGGCATAGTAATCACATACGGCTTGTACCCTCTTTGGCAGCTATTGTTTCAGGGAAAGCCGTTACCTGATCTAGAAATTAATTCCAATACCCAGCGAGTAACCGTGCTTTTCGCGGCCTACAACGAGCAAGATGTTATTGAGGAGAAAATAAGAAGTATCTATGCTTCCTCCTATCCTAATCAGCTCATTGAAGTATGGATAGGAAGCGATAAAAGCACGGACAATACGGAAGACATTATTAGGCGGCTGCAGCTCGAATTTAAGACCCTCTACCTGTATGTTTCTGCAGGAAGAGCCGGAAAGGCAGCGATAATGAATATTCTCGCTAGAAAAGCGGGTGGTGATATTTTTATTGCCACTGATGCAAATATCATTTTCAACCGTCATACCATTGAAGAGCTGGTCAAATATTATTCCATCCCTAACGTGGGTGCAGTAGCTGGTAACCTGACCTATGAAAAAGAAAACATTGGTAGTGGGACCTCTAAAAACGAGTACTTTTATCTGAACATCGAAAATAGAATTAAGCAAACAGAAAGTAACAAGTACGGCTTTTGCCTTGGCATGGAGGGTGGACTATATAGTATTAGAAAACAACTTTGGAGCGAAATACCTCCGCACACTTTCATGGAGGACTTTTTTCAAACCGTTCGAGTTTTTGACCAAGGATATAAAATCGTTTTTAACGAGTTGGCCCTTGGTTTTGAAGATGTGAGTACATCATTGAAAGAGGAATTCAATAGAAAAATTCGTATTTCAATTGGTAATTTTCAAAACCTGCGTCGGTTCTGGATATTGGCAATGCAAAGGCCCTTCCCTTTTGGATCTGTCTTTTTATTCCATAAAATTTTAAGGTGGCTGACTCCTCATCTATTTATCCTCTCAAGCCTACTGATTTTATGCACGCCGATTGCATTGCCCTATCTCTTGTTACTTTTAGTGGTGGCTATTTGCCAGATTATTTGGGTACGGTTCTTCCCACCCGGTCCTTTCACGTACTTTTGTGCAATGAACTTGGCCTTGTTTATAGGTTTTATTAGATTTTTACGCGGAGTTAACTCCAGTGTTTGGCAACCCACAAAGAGAAAGCAAAATGAGTCTTAATTCCATTGAGGAAGCATTACTAGATATAGCAGCAGGTAAAGTAGTCATTGTAGTGGATGATGAAGATCGTGAGAATGAAGGTGACTTTGTTGCCGCAGCAGAACTTGTATCTCCTGAAATGATTAATTTCATGGCGAAGGAAGGCCGCGGTCTGATTTGCACGCCGATACTCTCTAGTAGGGCGGATGAACTTGAGCTCCCTCCTATGGTACAGGACAATACCGATGCTCATAAAACTGCATTTACAGTGAGCATTGATCGTATAGGTGAAGGATGTACCACAGGTATTTCAGCATATGACAGATACATGACGGTAAAAGCTTTAGTTGATCCGGATATTCAGCCAGACCAACTTGCGCGACCAGGACACATATTCCCCCTAATTGCGAAGGATGGTGGCGTATTACGTCGTGTAGGACATACTGAAGCGGCGGTTGACCTTGCTAGATTGTCGGGGTTAAAACCCGCAGGCGTGATTGTAGAAATCATGAATGAAGACGGTACCATGGCACGTTTACCTGAACTTTTAAAAATTGCCAAGAAACATGATCTCAAAATAATTTCAATCGAAGATTTGGTCGCATTTAGAATGGCCAAAGAAAGTTTAATTGAACTCGCGGAAAAGGTCGAGATTTCAACCCCATACGGCGTATTTAATCTTCATGCGTTTGAGCAAAAAACAAACGACCAGGTTCACATAGCGCTAACGAAGGGCAACTGGGATATTGATGATGTTGTACCCGTTAGGATTCATAGTGCTGGTGTCGCTAATGATATTTTTCATCTACTCACCAGCAATGAAAACTCAAAGTTACAACGGGCACTAAAAACAATTGATCAAAGGGGTTATGGCGCAATTATATATATGAACCAAGAACTCAATGAAGCTACTCTGATGAGGAGGATTCGGAGTTTTAAAAAGACTTCTCAAACTGAAGCACCGGCTTTTAGTAAAGATGGTCGTGATTTCGGAATTGGTGCTCAGATCATACACGAGTTAGGCATTCGTCGTATTGATTTAATCACAAATAACCCCATTAAAAGAATTGGCGTGAGCGGCTATGGTCTTGAAATCACCAAAAATTCCGAACTGCTTTGAGCAGAGATAACGCCATAGCATTAGCATTCCGCTTCTATCGTAAGCATGCAGCATTGCCTAATTTTTGGTATGTTTTGTTTATTGTGGGTACCTCAGGTCTGCTAGAGACGTTACCTATACTGTTATCATTGCCGCTCATTAAATCTATTTATGAAGGAAGTGAACTCATTGACCTTCAAAATATTACATTACCCCTAATCAACTACACCATAATTTTAGGAGTCGTTTTAATCATCAGATTTGCCTTAGGTTTTTACAGTCAATTCTTAAATGCATCCATTCGTATTACACTGCTCTCAGACTTTCGAAAACAAAAGAATTCAAATGATCGTCAAAATCAAAAGTTAGATTTTGGAAAATCAGTTCAAGGGTTAAATTTTCTTTTTATTGGATGGTCACAAGTATTTCCAGGCATCATTTACTCCACCATAGGCACTATACTGTCCCCAGTTTTTGGTGGAATCACACTGCTTATAGTCCTAATATGGTCCGTATGCTTGAGAATGGTCAAATCTAAGCAGGATTTATGGTCTACCAGAGTACATTCAGCTCAAACAACACTTGAAGAAGAAGGTGTTTCACTGAATGTCGATCAATGGAAGAAGTCAAAATTTGGCGCTGCAAAATGGGACAGTGTTAATAAGAACTTGAGAGAACTCATCGTCATCAGTACGCTTATTATATCATTAATGATCAGTTATAATCTAAATGTACTCACGGGGATGGATTCCTTATTTATTGTGGTCATTTTCTTGAGAGGATTGCAGCAGCTTTTTACGGGGTATATCATGTCTCAGCAACTATCAGCACTCAGGTCTTTCCTGCAAAAAGGGATTACTATTTAAGGACTTAGTAGCGTTTTTTTAGTAATTTCGTTCCTTACTAAGACTATTAAAATAATGAAGAATTTAATTCTCGTTTGCCTTATGGGTCTCGTTGCCTTTGGCTGTCAAAAAGACACTGTTACTGTAAACAACGTAGACATTATTGCCATGCCTGTTCTAGCTATTCCACTTGGCGAAATGACGCTAACATTAGACCATCTGCTTGTACCTGATGATAGTCTGATTTTTGAAGACAACATGGACTATAAGCTGATTGTCGTTCAAGACAGTGTTTTCGGCTTCAATGTGAATGACTTGATATCACTTCCCGCACAGAGTCCATCCAATAGCTTGATTTCTATGGGAACCATACCTGTGGCTAATGTTAGTATTAATCAAGATATACCTCTGGGTACAGTCGCTGGTGATGCCGGATTAACGACTATTAACGCTGCTCATGGCTCAAATGCTCCCTTCCCTTCCCTAAATGAAACTAACATCGGTACGTATGGAGGAAGTGGGTTTGGATCGTTTTCCAGCGCTTCATTTTCAAATGGCAGCATGACTATTTCTCTAACGAACGACTGGCCCGTGGCCGTTAGTTTGGGAATTGATCTAGTGAATTCATCTACGGGTTCGACGATTGCTTCTTATACCTTGAATAACGCATCTGCAAATGGCGGAACTGCCTCTGATACAGAGAGTTTGATTAACAAAACTCTTCCAAGCACTGTAGGGTTTAAAATAACTTCTTTGACCTCTCCTGGATCTGGAAGCACATTCGTTGGAATTGACACTACAGATGCACTTACGCTAGACATATCCTCTGCTGACTTGGAAGTTTATAACGCTGTGACTGAAATCGCCACACAAGATATTTCAAACGACACCCAGTATATTGATCTTAGTACTGGCGGAAGTGAAGAATTAAGAGAACTTCTATTCAGTACTGCTAGTTTCGATTATGAATTCACCTCTACCCTTGCGGAGACTTTAGAATTAACACTAGGTTTTCCAGGCTCTGATCAAAACGGTGTGGAAGTAGACACGACCATTACCATCACTGCTGGAGCAACCACCATTGGATCTATTAATTTAGATAATGCTATTTTAGATCTTACTACAGATCCAGCACAGAACCATAGTAAGTTACCTATTTCGGTAACTGCTACCTTAATAAGTTCTGGTGCGCAGGTGAGTATAGACAGTTCAGACGCTCTAGACATGACATTTGAAATGACCAACCTTCAGTTTGGGCATATTCTCGGCTATTTTGGCACGCAGCAAATCGTTATTGACCCAGGAAGCGTACCATTGTCGGTTGAATTTTTGGACGATTTAAATGGCCAAATATCTTTCGCTGAACCATCGATAAGCATGGAAATCACAAATTCTATAGGGCTTCCCATAGAGCTTGCATTAGATTTCCGCTCTTATAGTACTGGAAATGGTTTTGCGTTAAATGGTCCAGATTATGTACTTCCTTATCCAACGATCATTGGAAATACAGAGACAGGAACATTGATTTTTGACAATACGAATTCTCAGATAGTTGATGTATTTACGCTCCCTAAGGATAGTATAGTGTACGGCGGAGCTGTAAACATTAACCATGATACATCAAGTTTTGGTACCTCAAATTTCGTCACCAATTCTTCTTCCATATCTGGTGACTTACTCATGGAATTACCATTTATGATCACCGCAAGTGCATTATCATTTGGGGATACATTAGCACAGGATTTAGATCTATTGAGTTCTATACCTAGTGAGGTTGAAATTAACGCACTCACTTTATTGATGGCGACCAGTACTACCCTGCCGTTAAACGCAACTATTGTACTTCGTTTTTATGATGATACTTGGAGTGAAATTCATAGTGAGTCCATTGATTTACTGCAAAGTGGAATTCCAAATATGAATGGAATTGTGACCGCTCCCAGCTCAACATCCTTGAGTGTAGATATTTCTGGTACTGATTTGACTGATGTATTATCAGCTAAGTCCATACTGGCAGAGGTTTTGATGGAAACCTATAATGGCGGGACAGAACCCGTTAAACTTCGCACTGATGCTACCATGGGAATTACCGTGGGGATTCAAGTGGAAGTATCAGCCATCGTTACCCTTTAACACACTTTGAGATAACGCTATGAAAAAATATATTATACTCTTCGCATTGTTTTCAATAACGCAGCTAGGTGCACAAAACATCTCGACCTATGGGCTATTAGGTAATGCAGGCAATCTTATTCAAAATCCTGGAGCTGATCCGTTAACTAAATTTCAACTAAGTTTTGGAGCACAGGGGACATTAGGAATCAGCGCAACTGCCGGCGAGCTCTTTTCTTCCAATGATGTTCTTGGGAATTTATTAGCAGCCAGTACTGAGGACTTTTCACTAAACGGATTGGCTGGCTTGAATCTACCTCATATTGGTTTTAAAATTGGTGACCACTACTTTTTCAGTGGGATAAATATTGACGTCGACTTTGGTTTGGTCATCGATAGAGATTTACTGCTTTTCGCCAGAAATGGCATGGCAGATGCCAACGGGGGTTTAGATTTAAACTACGCAGGGGATTTTTCTAATTCAGGAGCTAGATTAAGCGTGTCTTCGAGAAGTTATTTTGGATATCAAAGAGCACTTCTTAATAATACACTCAGACTTGGAATCACTTACAACAATCATAATTATCTTGCTGGCCTAGATGTTAGCGCAAATACGCTAGGATTGAATAGTAGTAATAGTACCGGTGCGTTTAATGAAGTTACTGCGCAGTATGATATTGATATTGCCTCAACTAACTTATTCTCCTCAACAAGCAGCATAGACAGCTTAACTGATTTGAATTATTCTAACCGCATGCTTGGAGATTTAACCA
>Ga0308011_10000246_pt1 | contig 29789 bp, 25 predicted proteins | sample Neamet177_FD_203144 | JGI IMG/M metagenome (GOLD analysis project Ga0308011, IMG submission 203144) | Marine microbial communities from water near the shore, Antarctic Ocean - #177 | ecosystem: Environmental > Aquatic > Marine > Unclassified | place: Southern Ocean | collected 2014-07-25 | reverse complement strand
TTTCTTTAAATGTAATTCCTAGTAATAATATATTTGAATTTTTAATAACAAAACCTTTATTAATCATTAGTTTAATTACTTTGGAACCAACAAATTGACCCATCTGATCATTTACTCTTCTTCCTGAAAGTAAAACAGCTGGATGATACCCAAGCTCCTCTGCCTTATAAGCCAAATAATATGGATCCACACTAATGCAGTGCCCACCTACAAGACCAGGCTTATAATGTAGAAAATTCCATTTGGTAGCGGCAGCTTCTAAAACCTCATTTGTATCAATTCCTATTCTATCAAAAATTAATGCTAATTCATTGACAAAAGATATATTTACATCTCTTTGTGCATTTTCTATCACTTTTGATGCCTCAGCTACTTTAATACTTGATGCTAGGTGCGTTCCTGCTGTTATAATCGATTTATATAGTTCGTCTACTTTTTTAGCAATAGCAGTATTAGAACCAGAAGTTACTTTTTTAATCTTTGTAAGTGTATTGATCTTATCGCCAGGATTTATTCTCTCAGGAGAGTATCCGCAAAAGAAATCTTTATTAAACACTAAACCACTTGCATTCTCCAAGATAGGCACGCAAACTTCCTCAGTGCAACCAGGATAGACAGTTGATTCATAGATTACAATATCACCATTAACTAAGACCTTACCAATCTTTTTAGATGCACTTATCAATGGATTTAAATCAGGTGTTTTAGCAAAAGTGATTGGTGTGGGTACAGTAACAATATAGATTTCTGAATTTTTAATACAATCAACATTGTTTGTCAAAAATAGACCATTCCCAATTGAATCTTCATTAAGAGCTTTCTGTATTTCTATACTTGTCGTTTCACTTGTTTTATCAATTCCATTTTTTAACTGCTCTACCCTTTGCTTATTAATATCGAAACCTACAACTTGATATTTTTTAGAAAACTCTAATGCTAAAGGAAGACCAACATAACCGAGACCAATTACTGCTATTTTCATTTTTATCATCTAAAATTTGAAGTAAATATACTGAAAATTATTTGTTAATTATTTTATGAAAAAATGAATCGTAATCACCTACAATTTTACTCCATGAATACAAATCATTTATCTTCTGTTTATTATTTATTACAAATACATTATCTTTAGCTTTAATTTCATTATTCATTAAATCTGAAATTTGTTCAAAATCAGAAAAATAATAAGCCTCTTTTTCTAAAATTGATTTATTAAAAATATTATCATGGGCACATATTAATGAATTTGACGCCATAGCTTCTAGCAAGGATGGATTTGTACCCCCAACACTATGGCCATGAAAATATAAATTAGAAAAAAATCTAAGCGAATCCAAATTCTCAATACCAGAAAGAAAACCTAAATAGTTTATCTGTCTATCATCATATTTTTCAGAAACATACTTACCAAAATCAGTTTTCAAGCTACCAATAATCACCAAATCTCTATCTTTTTTTGAATCTAAATAACCTTCAATAATCATTTCAATATTATTTTCTGGTTCCATCCTTGCAATTACAATATCGTAATTGTACTCTTTTAAATTATATTTTCTAAGAATCTTTGAATCAGGATTTTTCATAATCTCTGCTCCATAAGGAATATAAGTTGAGTCAACCTTGTACTCTTTTTTCAGGTATTGTTGAATTCCAATAGAATCTGCAATAAAATAATCACTATATTTCACAGCAAGCCCCTCTGCATATTTTAAAAACTTCTGAACTCTATTTGAGAATTTAGATCGCTTCCATTCAATACCATCCATATTTGTAACTAAAATAGATTTCTTTGGCATCAGTCGATTCCAAATTGAACTACTTGTATACCCTAATTGTAATATAATATCAAAATTTTGTTTTCTGCTATTTAAAATACAATTCAAATCATAAATAAATTGACCAGATGTCCCAATCAAATATTCTGGATCAAAACAATGAATAATTTTCACTCCTTTATAAATACTATCTTTATAAATATGATTATGCGAATTATAAACAAATACATCATGCCCCCTAGCTACCAAACCAACTGACAAATATTCAGCAAATTGCTCAAAACCACCATAATTGTTTGGTATACCTCTAGTTCCTATAATGGCTATTTTCATAATACTTTAATACTTATATTAACTTCCATTTGATTTATTAAAGGCCAATTTATTTTACAAATAAAATAATAGGATAGATATTGTTCTAATTTTTTAATAAAAGGCTTTATCATATAATATCTTTGTTCAAAACCACAATAATTGTTTGAGATACTCTAGCTATTAATATCATCGTTTATAATAAATTAACTTATTTCTCCTTTTTTAATTATCTTTTCATAAAAAGTATCATTTCTTGACATATCTTCAACGCTCCATTTGTAACTAAGTTTATGAAAAGGTGTAAGACTCTTAATTGCATTAAATGATTTTTCGTTGTATTCCTCAAACAATTGTAGTAACAGTATATGCGGAATAGAATTAGGAATCTTTGTAATTTTTTTAAGTTCCTCAGGGTATTTATTTAAACTGATACAAATAAAATGATGTAGTAGAAAATAATCAACTAATTTATTATTATTTTTCCAGTAATTATGAAGTAAGTCACGAGTAAGTAATAAAACTTTATTGTTTGTTGTTGATGACATTAACCAACTACTAATAAAGATAGAATTACCATTTAAACCAGGCTTTAACATTTGATAAAGAAATAAATCAGAATCAAAAATATATTGTGGAATATCCTTACTTGTACAGAAAACAGTAGAATCTATCCAGGTTCCACCATGCGAAATTAAAATCTCAACTCTGATAATATCTGAAAAATGAGTATTTGTGATAACTCCTTTTTTCCATTTATCAAGAATAAAAACTGGAAGATTTAAATAATCTTCGATATTATCTGCATCCAAGACTATTACATCTCTCTCATGAAGATTTTTCTTCAAGGAATCATAACATCTTTTTACAAGTAATGGAGCATTATCAATTCCTTGCAACCAGCAAAACCACACTTTGTTTGACAATACTTTAGGCAGTGAATCGTAGATATAAGAATTATTTCTAAGAATAACACTTTTATATTTTCTCTTTAATTTTAACTGAATTTTATATTGAACAGCTAGTCTTAATATTTCTAGTCCTTTTTTAGAAAACCCTAATAGGATTAACTCAAAAAAAGCGAAAAGTAAGACTCGTGATTTTGACCATTGTAAAAACAACTCCTTACCACCAAACTTCTTATACAATTTTAAAAACGCAATCATATTTAACAATCTATTTCAAGTTAAATTCATCCAAAAGCACAAAATGAACTTTTCTATCATCTAATTCAGGTAGTTTCATGTAATCACCATATATCAAAAATAAAAATTCATCATAATACTCTGGTCCTCTTAATACTATATTTTCAAATTTATAATATCCTCCTTTTCCATAAATAGCTTTTGGAACCATTTCTTTTGTTCTATAAGCACCCATAAGACAACCGATTAACTTTGAGTCACTAAATTTATGTTTCCGCATAAGTTTATCAATCTTAGATTTAATCTTGAGTGGATTAAAAAAAATATTCATTGGTATTTTTGTAAGAAAATACAATAAAAAAGTTTCTTTCTTACTTCTAATTCTATCCTTATCAATACTATCACTATAGCATAAGGACATTATGGCTCTGAGAAACATTACTCTAAAATAATACAATTGCCTTAACAGAAAATTATCTGGAGATCCATCTAAAGGAAACAAGTCAACAGACGCATAAGTATATTTTGAATTGTTACCAATTCTTTTCTCAACTACTTTTGTAGTTGTATCAAGTACTCTAGTGATATAATACTGATATTTTTCATCTATATTATAATTAACAAGTTTAAAACTAGACTGTATGATAGGTGGCGCTATTTTAATAAATATTTCATAATCATCTCTTGGCATTCCTAAATCTATATCATCATCCCACGGAATAAACCCCTTATGCCTAATAGCGCCAAGCAAAGTACCGCCTATGATATAATAAACAAGATTATTCTCATCACAGACCCTTACAATTTCCTTCAATATTTTTATATCTGCAGCTTGTAACTTATTCATATTAATCTTAATTTACAAATATATAAAACTTCTATTTATTAAAAAGTATATCAAAGTTAATTCTCTCAAATACTTCTAACATGCCTCCTCTAGTAGAATTATATATTTTAACCCCTTTTTTATCCGCATATTTTTTAGCAACGGTATAAGCATAAATCATTCTTTCTCCAACACTTGCAGCTTGCTTATCAAAAAACCCTGATTCAACAAAATGTTGCTTTCCATTAGTGTCATAATTGCAATCACATCCCAATAAATAAATTTTATCAAAGCCCATATATACTGCTATCTGCAACATAGAATATGTTACTGAATACCCATCATATACTATTTCGGATGCATCAGTTGAAAAACCTGAACTTAAAGGAACTATTTCTCCATGCTTAGCATGAAAACAAGAATAATGAAAATAAGGAATATATGATTTTGACAAGTTGAACTCTCTATACAATCTATGACCAACAAAAATATTTTCTAATTTACTACTTAAAATATCTTTATTTATTTTTTCAAAAACATTAGCATCCTGGATGCCATAATATGTTGGTCTCCAATCAGTCTTATTCAATATCTTTACAATGGAATTAACACTAAAACTATATTCATCTTTAATCAATTCAAGATCTTCATATCTTAAGCTGGGACCGGTCGCAACAATAAAGCATCTTTCTCCTTTATGGATATCTCTAAATATTCTTATATCTTTATATTTTGAATTATTAATTATATTATTTTTAACTAATAAAAACCGAATATATCGAAATGAATCTAAAACATAATTAAAATAGAAAATCATAACCAACTTTCCTAGAGCAAAAGAAAATCTATTTTTTTTTAAAATATTAATTATTTTCATTTTCATTATAATATGCAATATTAGAAAATTTATGCGACAGTAGTATTCCTAATATAGCAAAAATCAAAACACCATTAGGAGTTTTTATAATTCCTGTAGCTATACTACTAATTATTAGCATTAATAGAGCTGAAAGCATTACATTTTTCAATCTAAAATTCAGCATTGAATCCTTATTAATTAATTGAAATATAATACCTAAAATAATACAATAAAACAGTAAGCCTAAATAACCAATTTGAGCCAAAATCATACCAAGATAATTATCATTCAAAAACATATCCTGTTTTTTACTAAGGCCATAAATGTTTTCAAAACCATATTTTATATATAATGGTGAATAATTAATTCTTGCTTGATCGCCACCAAAGCTAGCAAAACCAGAGCCTAAAGGGAAATTATCACCAGCAATATGATAAGCACTAATAATAATATACATTCTGGGAGAATTATTATTTAATAAATATTCATTCAACTGAAAGGAAGATACTGCAATCAATGAAGATATTAATAAAATAAAATCTCTTTTCCTTAACTTGCTCTTATTACTAAACATAAAAATTATTATAAAAAAGGTCAAGAATGAATAGATCACACCTTTAGTAGTCAAGATTAATGAAATACCTCCAATTAAGAAATAAGTAAAAAATGTAATCATTCTAATATTTGAAGCTGCAAGAATTAATAAACATAATATTATTGTAATTCCAAAGCCACTATTATTTCCAGATAGAAATGCAAAAGATTTCATCCCATACCTTAAATCATTAGTCATTCCTAAATCAATGAACTGAGATAGCAAAGCAAATAAAGATGCTAACACTAAATAAGCTTTAGATATCCAAACTAAGCTTTTTATAAAATCTCTTTTATCTCTTTTAGTAACTATAGTGCACATTATTATGAATATTAAAAACTGCTTAAATCCAGTAAAAATATCAACTAATATAGAGAAGTTAGAATATGTATAATTACTGTAAAAATTTGATAAAAGGCCAAATAAGTAGAGCATTATAATAAACAGTAATATCCATTTGTGATTTGTTAAAAAACTCTTTAAATGAAATATAACAACATAAATGAGATAGCCAAGAACAAATATCTCATCATAATAGCTTAAATAAGAGTCAACCACATAACTTATAGGAAGAAGAATGACAGTTAGAGATAGAAAAAAACCTTTACTATTCCTCATTTTTATTATTTAAATTTAATTTATTCAAAACTAAAACTCTAATCTTAAATCTTTCTATGCTATCTAAGCCAAAAAAGAAAATCACTATTAATGAACTTATAAAAGAGGATATAGAAATTAAAATTAAAGAGATCAAATTTTCTTCAATAATTATTAAAGTTAGCAAAAAAGGAATAATTGGCGCCAAAACAGTTACCAGAATAATTGGACTAATAACTAAATTAAAATAATTTCTTAAATCAAATTCTTTCACTAATCTTTTAATTACGAAAATAATAGAAATTAAATAACCAATTCTAATCAAAACATAAACAACGTAAACCCATTTAGGATGAAAACCTAAATACATAAGCAAATACGATATTGGAAAATTTAAAAGAAATATTGCCCCTCCCAATAATGAATATCTTTTTAAATCACCTACAGCTTGAGCTGCTGCCCATAATGGATTCTTCAAACTATCTACTAATGTATAAGCTATAATTAAAACAGAGAATATTGATGTGAATTTCGGAACGTCTTTCAGCCAAATATACAGGATATAATCAATATTTAATATTAATGGGATTGCAAAAATAAGTAATAAGTAATAAGTAAACCTTGAACTTAAGTTAATTGTCTTAAGAAAAAATTCCATATCCTTAACTGCATAAGCTTTTACTATCTGCGGTCTTGCAGCCATATATATATTATGACTAAAACTTAACAGTGCATTATTAATTTGAAAGGCGATACCTCTAGCTGCATTAACAATTGGGCCAAAAAATAAATTTAATGTAATGCTTATTCCTTGTTGATTAATAGCTTCTATTAAACTTGTAAAAGCATTCCATCCAATAAAAGAAAACATCTCCTTAAATAATGAATAATCCCAATGTAAATTAAATTTACATTCATCGTAATACTTAAAACAATAGATCATATAAACAAAACACACTAAGATTGAAACCAACATATACATAAAAGAATACAACATTAATTTATCAATTGCAGTATTAATAATCATATATGCAATAGCAAGTCTTGCTATAGCCTCAAAGATTCCAGTATAGGCATAAATTGCCATATTTTCTCTTGCTATTAGGACAGCTCTATAAATATAACTATTCATTGTTACAAAAACTGAAATAACTGAGAAATGAAAGACATTATTTACAATTTGTAAACGCTGAGTAGGTATAATTAATTTATTATTTAAAAACCAAAGACCAAAAGTTTCTAAAGCAATAACAACAATTATTGATAATAAAAAAAAATTAACAAACCCCATATTAAATACATTATTTGCACCTCTTTCATTACCCAAACCATATTGGTAGTTTAAGAATCTCTGAGCAGCATTTGAGAGAGAAGAACCAAAAAAAGAAAACATCAATACAAAACCAGCAACAAGTGTATAAATTCCAAAATCAACAACACCCAGTTCATGAAGTACTATCCTAGAAGTATAAAGAGTAACAACAAGAACAAAAACCATGCGCAAATACAAAAACATTGTATTCTTAGCAATAATAGTATTACTTAATTTTATTTCTTGCATCTTATATAGCGTTACTTATTCATTTTGAAAATATCACAATACTATTGCTTTTCGTAAACTTTAAATCATTGTATTAAAACTGAAAATATTCAAATTTCAATATATAGTTTGAATCTAATTTTTTTAATTTTAAGTTATTAAATCCAAAAAAAGAAATATCATTAATAATAGCAGCTTCATAATCATTAATTGAATCACCAATCAAACAAGTATCACTCTTATTTATATTAAATAAATTAAGCAAGTTAAGCACAAGGTCATTCTTTGGAGTAGGAGAGCCATTTATACTTAAAAAATATTTACTAATATTTAGCTCATCACACAAGAACCTCAGCTCTTCCTGATCAGAACCCGAAACAATATGAAAATTATATTTCTTTTTATTTTTTTGTAAAAAAGAAATAGTATCTGAAATTAAATAATTTGGATTCACTAATTTTTCTCTCATTAATTTGGAGAAAATTAAAGCATATTTCTGAATATCATCTTTAGAAATAGATTTCCCTAGTATATTATTATAAAAATACTTTATTTTAACATATCTTGATAGCCCTCCATTATCATTATGATATCTAATTAATTGATCAATTTGATCTTTATTAAATTCATTAAATAATTGCCTAAAACCTAAATCTCGGACTTTCATAGAGTCTATAATAACACCATCAAAATCCCAAAAAATATTTTTCATATTTTAATTGCTATTTAATTTTTTATAAATCATTTCTGCTAATTCAAAATCTTCAGGCCAATCTATATCAAAAGAAGCATGTCCTTTTGTATTCATTAAATAAGGGTTGCTAGCTATTCTATCCTGAAATTTTGCATAATTTTCTATAGAGTTAATAAATATACCACTATTTATCTCATACAATTCTTGTATAGTTTGTGTTCTTGGCCATTTTTCAATTTTTCTATCATAATTAAAACTCCCGTTTTTATCCCAAAGAAAAGTTTGTAATTTATTTACTGTCATTAAGCTATCATGTATTCCTATCTCTAAATTCTCTAAATATATTTTAATCGCTTCATTATAAATATCATTAGTTAAAAAGGGTGATGTTGTATGTGTCCAGAGCACATGACCCTCAGCAATAATACTTGGTATATATTTCACTAAATCATCAGTACTAGTTGAAGATAATGACAATTCTTCCGACCTTACATCGATAACTATTCTGTCGGAAATATTCAGTGCAATTTCCATCACTCTTGGATCATTTGTTGATAAAATAATTTTGTCAACCAAATTAATTTTTAATATTTGATTCAATTTAATTTTTAGTAATCCTCCTTCTAGTCCAGCAAAAGATTTTGTATTTTTATCTGGTACTCTCTCGCTTCCAGCTCTGCATGGTAAAAAAACTGTTATCATATTTCAAACAAACTATAAATGGAAGTTAACTTTATATTGTGATATTTTGTTGGAGTCAAAGATGTTATACTCATCGTTTTATTAATAGAAATATCGTCAATAATTTTTTGATTTTCTTGAGCCAAAGAAAATTGATTTTTATTTATGGATATTTCATAACCATCAAATCCAACTAAATATATTCTTTTAGCTCCTAAGTCTAAAGCAGTTTGTATTGCTATAACTAAAGGTGAATCGTTAGATATTTGTGTAAACTCTATCTCTTCTAATTCTTTTGATACTTTTTCTATTCTTGAAGACATTGAAATTCCCATTTTTCTTGGGAAGGGTGGAAAAACACAAGTATTAAGTAAATTTTCATTTAGATCTATCTGCTTTAATAACGCATCTGTCTCAACACCAACTAAAGCATATATCTGATCACAATTTAAATCCAAATAATTACGAATATTCTTAACACCTGCATGAATCAAGCAAATGTCTCTTCTATTATATAAATATTTAGCAACAGCCTCCTTATGTGAATTAGAAGATTCGCCTCCTCCAATTATAATAACGCTATCATATAGATTCTCTTTTTCTAAAACGGGTAATTTTATATTATCCTCAATAAGCATCTTTTTATTATTAAGAGCGTGTAATATTGAGCTTAATGAATATCTATTTAATCCAACCCATTCCATAACCTGTTTCTGTGGCAGTGAATGAGCTCCAGAAAACATATAAGGCAAACTAGTTCCCCAACCATACTCCTTTTGTAGCTCATCAAAAACAGAGACAATACTACTTAGTATATTAAAATCTAAGTTTAATTTATTCTTACTAGCTAAAAAAGTTAAAAATAATTCAGTTTTTAAATTTCCAGCTCCTCTTCCCATACCAGTTACTGTGGAGTCAGCTATTACACAGCCTTCATTTATTGCCGTTATAGTATTAATGAGTGCCATTTCTAAGTTATCATGCCCATGAAAACCTAAAGGAAGCTGAGTTTTTGATTTAACTAATTGTATTATATCCTTAAGGTCATTAGGCAATATTCCTCCGAATGAATCAACCATATAAAAATAATCTAAATAATCCTCTACTTCCTCTAAAAGATCCAAGAAGGCTGAATCAGAGCTCCATTGGGACATATACATTACATTAAAAGCAACCTCAAACCCCATCTTTTTTATAAACTTAGCTAATATTATTGCTCTTTTAAAATTAACAGGATCTAGAGCAATTCTTATTAGAGTGACGTATGGCTTAATTGGTTTCAAAAGATCATCTAAATGCTTAACTCTAATATCTTTTTCATTTAAAATTACTACCAATTTCTTTGTAGGCATTCTTTCCTTTAAATCTTTTAACACAAATAAAGGACAATAGAAATACTTACCCAAATAACCATCTAACTTTATACTCCTATACCCTACCTCAACATAATCAATCGGTAGATTTTCCATAGCATTTGCATATTCTTCAACAATTTTCCGATCAAAATCCCAATTTGTATAATAGCCTCCATCCCTTAATGTGCAATCTAATAATTTCATTATTATTATTTTCAATTAAAAACATAGTTATCCATGTTTTTTAAATACAACTACAAAGAATTTTTTACATTAATAAATTCTTAGTCTTTCAATATGGATTTAATCTTAGTTGTAGAAATCCCTTTAGTTCGTGGAAAATAAATGACTTTACAAAACTCCTTTAAGTCATCAAATTTTCCTTCCCAATCATTCCCCATTACAAAAATATCAATATTATTTTCTTTCACATCATTTACTTTCTGCATCCAATTATTTTCAGCAATAACTTTATCTACATAATCTAAGGATTCTAACAATTCTTTTCTTTTTTTATAGGGAAGGACACAAGTTTTACCTTTTAATTCATTAAACTCATCAGTTGAAATTCCAACAATCAGTTTATCACCTAAAAGGCTAGCTCGTCTTAATATCTCCAAATGACCATAATGCAATAAATCAAACGTACCATAAGTCAAAACAGTTTTGAATTTCCTATCTATCAATTTGTCAAACTCTATAGAGAGAATACTCTCCCTACCATCAAAGAATGTATGTAACTTATTCAATAAAGGTAGGTTTTCACTTACATGATCCAGAGGGAAACTATGTACTAAATTAACAGCATTAAGTCCCTCCAATATAACAGAATTAGACTCGTAATCAACACTAAAGAAACCTTTCCCTATCAGCAATCCCAAGGTTCTATTTCTACTCAAATCATTTAAAGAAGTCATACATAAATCTCCAAAGCCACAAGATAAAAATAAAGTATCTTCAGATCCACCAAATGACCTTAACAGAATTCGAACTTCTGAAAATGCCTTCGTTAAAATCATAAAACGAGTATTTGGCGAATTATATTTTGCATCAACAACACCCAAAACCAATGCGTAAATATTTTTCAATACACTCAGCACTTCAACACCCCTAACATCAGTTGTACAATCAATATGTAGGCAAGTATTTTTAATTATTGTATTAATAATTTCATATTGCTGATTAGTTGAATAGCCTAAAGTTAACAAAGTATCAGCATGTTCCATTACTTCAACAGCAAATGAAGGCCCTTTAAGGGTTACAATGTTTGTGATTCCTAGATTTTCCTCAATACTCTCAACGACAGTTACGCCTTCAGCAAATAATCCTTTTGATAAATTCACAAATAAAGCTTCTTCATTAAAATAGGACTGAAGAATTGATAAATTTTCAATTATAACTGTAGAGGGTAAGGCAATAAAAATAACATCAGCTTTTTTAATTTCATTTTTATCTGAAGTAGCTGATAAAAGTTTAGTTAAATGCTTATTTGGGAAACAGGACTTGTTAGTGTGATAAATATTAATTTCATCAACTTTTTGCTGACTTCTGGAAAACAACACTACATTGTTTTCTGTATTTACTGAGAGCTCATTTGCTATTGCGGTCCCAAAGACTCCTCCTCCAAGTACTAAAATATTCATGTTGCGAATTTAGCAACTATTATAGCAATTCAGAAGTATAACCATCAACATATTTCAACAGTAATTCCTTAACAATTATTTCATCTTGTTTTTCTCTAGCTGATTTGATTATTTCAACACAAGAAATCACTTCTTCAAAAGATAATTTAGATTCTCTTGCCTGCATAATTCTAGGATGTTCTGATTGAATAACATCATTCCCAATCAGCAGTTCTTCAAATAATTTCTCTCCAGGACGCAATCCTGTAAACTCAATACTTATATCTCCATCAGGATTTTCATTATCAATTGGAGTTAATCCACTTAAATGTATCATTTTGTAAGCCAAATCAATAATTTTAATAGGCTCACCCATATCCAAAACAAAAACATCTCCCCCTTTTGCCATTGCCCCAGTTTGCAAAACTAATTGTACAGCCTCAGGAATTGTCATAAAATAACGCGAAATATTTCGGTGAGTTACAGTTACCGGACCTCCTTTCTTAATTTGTTTTCGGAATAGCGGCACAACTGAACCTGCAGAATCTAGCACATTGCCAAACCTTACCATTGAGAAACAAGTACTACTTTTAACAGAAAAAGCCTGCAAAACAAGTTCAGAAAATCGCTTTGAGGCCCCCATTACATTAGTAGGGCGAACAGCTTTATCAGTAGAAACCAACACCATACTATCTACCTTTAATTCATCAGCAACTCTAGCCACATTATAAGTCCCAACAATATTATTATACACTCCTGAAACAACATTCATCTCAACCATAGGAACATGCTTATAAGCCGCAGCATGAAAAATTGTATTGATATTATGTTTACTAACTATTTTTTTAAGCTGATGATAATTAGTTACAGTACATAAAGATGGTGTGATTTTAACATTTTTTAACATTGATGATAATTCCTGATGAATCGTATACAAATTAAATTCAGAGTTATCAAGTAATATAATCTTATCAGGAGAAAGATTAATAATTTGCCGTGATAATTCAGACCCGATACTACCACCAGCACCTGTAATTAAAATATTTTTTCCTGCTATATTTCTTTCAAGTAACTTTTGTTTTGGTACAACTGGACTTCTACCTAAAATATCAGCAACACCAACATGTTTAATGCTATCAATTGAAACCACACCATCTACTATATTATCCATTGAAGGTAGTACTTTGACCTCAATAGGGAATTTTGTGAGTTTCTGTAATATTTGTGTCCTTTGTTTATGTGATGCTGAAGGTACAGCAAATAATAAAATCTTTGCCTCCTTAATTTTTATTAATTCTTCAATTTTATCAAAAGGGAAAACCTCCAAAAAATTCAAAATAGTTCCTTGCCTAGCTTTATCATCATCAATAAATGCAATTGGTGCATAAACAGCACTTTTCTTTAAACTCTCTACTAATTGCACCCCAGCATTACCAGCCCCATAAATTATTGCTTGCTTCCTTTCATTTACAAAGCTATCCCATGAGTATAAATAACCTTTAAATAAAAACCTGGTACTCATTACAAAAATATTAATAATGAACCAGAAAATAGGCAAAACAGATCTAGGTAAGTTAGACTCTCTAAAAAACATCATCAAGAACCCAATAATCAAACAACTGATTGTAGTGGCTTGAAATGTTGTGCTAATAACCTTAACACCTATATATTGCAAAACTGACCTATAAAGACCAAGCTTAACAAATAAAGGAATAGTTATAATTGGTACAACAATAAATATCCATAATGAATCATAAATATAATCTAATGGAAGTGGTTCTCCTAATCGTAAAACAAAAGATAACCACAATGCAAATAGCAGAGTACTAATATCTACAAACAACATAATAAATTGCTTATAAACTCTTTCTAGATTTTGTAGTCTAAGCTTCATATAATTCCTTAATCTTATCCACCACTCTTTTCAAATCTGTAATTGACATATTGGTTCCTGAGGGCAAGCACAATCCTCTATTAAATAAATCTTCCGAAACACCATTCACATAAGATTTACATTCTTTAAAAATAGGCTGTAAATGCATTGGTTTCCAAAGTGGTCTGCTTTCAATATTTTCTTTTTCCAGATGTAAACGCAATTGCTCTCTATCTATTGTTGAATTTTTTGACAAAAGAATAGTAGTCAGCCAAAAATTAGAATAACTATCCTCATTTTCATCCAAAAAACTAATTTCTTTAATAGAAGATAATTGCTCTTTATAAAATGATTTAATTGCCCTCTTTTGAAGTATTCTTTCTTCTAAAACTTCTAATTGCCCAAGACCTATTGCGGCACAAACATTACTCATTCTATAATTATACCCTATTTCAGAATGTTCATAATGAGGTTTGTCATCACGAGCTTGGGTAGCTAAGAATTTTGCTTTTTCAATAAAATCCTTATCCTTACAAATTAAAGCCCCACCTCCTGAAGTTGTGACAATCTTATTACCATTAAATGAGTAAACTCCAAATGACCCAAATGTTCCTAAAGGTTTATTCTTGTAAGTTGATCCAAGAGCCTCAGCAGCATCCTCAATCACAGGGATATCATACTTATTAGCAATTTTCATTATTTCATCTATTTTAGCAGGCATTCCATAAAGATGAACTAACATAATTGCCTTTGGCTTTTCATGTTCCAAAATACAATCCTCAATTGCTATTTCTAATAAAATTGGACACATGTTCCAACTATCAATATCACTATCAATAAAAACAGGATTTGCTCCCACATATGCAATTGGGTTTGCTGAGGCTGAAAAAGTAAATGAGGAACATAATACTCTATCTCCTTTTTTTACACCTGATAAAATTAATGCTAAATGCAAGGAAGCTGTACCACTATTTAAGGCCGCAACATGAAAATCTTTAGAAATTTTGGACAAACAATTTTCAAAAGAGTTAATATGAGGACCAAAAGAAGAAACCCAAGATAAATTAAAGTCTCGTTTAACAAAATCTAATTCACTTTTAGAAAAATTAGGAGGAGAAAGCCATATCCTTCTAATTTCTTGAGAGCCGTAAGAAAATCTAAATATTGTTGCAAAAATTATCTTCAGATCAATCAATAAATTATTATTTTTATAATACGCAAGATTAATCCTCACCTTGTCTTTAAAAATGACCTCATAATGATATTTTGCTGGATCCTGTTGTGATTTCAACAACTGTTCTTCATTAGCATATTTTAAGCTAGCAGGACCCGTAATTCCAGGTTTTAAATCAAGTATTTTTCTATCCTCACCTTTTAATAGATTATAATAATGCGGAAGATCTGGTCGTGGACCCACTAAACTCATATCTCCCGTAAGAACATTCCATAATCCTGGGAGCTCATCAATCTTATACTTTCTCAAGAAGGAACCAAAATTAGTGATTCTCTGATCACCAATAACTGTTACTGTATTCTTGTCCCCATGATTCTCTATCATACTCCTAAACTTGAGAATTGTAAATAGCTTGGCATTCTGACCAGTCCTTTCTTGTTTGTAAAATACACTACCTTTTGAGGTTAACTTAATTAGTATTGATACTACAACTAAAAAAGGCAATAAAACTATTAAACCAATTAAAGCACTAATAAAATCAAATATTCTTTTTAACATTTAAATTCGTTTTTTTACTGCATTGAATGCATAATTAAGAAAATACCAAATACTTTTTATATAGCCAAGCCCTTCTTCATTTCGATATATTCTCCAAACTCCTACAATAACTTTAAACTTATTTGAAGTATTAGATTCACCAACAATTCGGTAATATGCAAGACTTTGCTTAATCCCATAAGCCACTACTCCACCCTTCATAATTGACAGCCAAAGTGCCATATCTTGAGAGGTCCTCAAGTTGGGCATTTTAAAGTCCCCTATCTTGTGTTTATCTAATACGACAGTCAGACAACCAATTATAGTGTTTTTCAGAAAAGAATTATAATCTATTTTCAAAGGAGCCTTAATTTCTTTAAAAATTTCAATTCCGTTTTCGGACATTGGCTCGTAAGATGAAAAGGAGAATGAAATATCATGAGACTGCATAAAATCAATTTGCTTTGTTAATTTTTCTTTTTTCCAAACATCATCAGAATCTAAAAAAGCTATATACCTCCCTTTAGATTTCCCTAATGCAATATTTCTAGCACCAGCTACACCAATATTTTCAGTTAGAAATACAAATTTGATGCGATTATCTCTTGCTGCAATATTACTGATTAACTCTCTTGAATTGTCATCAGAAGCATCATCTACAATTATTAATTCCCAATTGGTGTATGTTTGTTCCAATACAGAGCCAACACACTCATTTATAAATCTAGCGGAATTATAAGAAGGGGTAATTATAGATACTAATGCACTCATTTTTTATAAAAGCTTCTTATTATTTTTTCTTGCCAAAGAAGAGCGGTAATTTTTACCGCAAATTTATTATTAAATCTATAAAATACAAACCTTAAAGGATATATAAACATTACAATAAATCTCAGAATAGGATTATATTTAACATGCAATCTACAATACGCTTTTCTAAATCCAAACTTAGTGATTAAAAAACCTTGGACATTAGTCTTATGAACAAGATTACGCGATCCATCATTTACATACTTAAGCTTTCGAACTCCTAAATAATACTGGTTCATTGTGTAAAACAATGCATAGCTTGAATAATATTTGAGATACTGAGGGTGAAACTTAATAGTGGAATAATTACAAGTATCATCCTTAATATTACACATACAATAAGCAACTAATTTTTCTTTATAATATACCCCAAAAAATTCCCAATCAGATCCTAAGGATTCAATTTCTTGCAGAAAGAGAGCCTTACTTTGATAAGTAAAATGTGTCGTATATTTTAAGAATGCTTTTTTATAAACTTCATAAGCATTTACAATTATTTCCTGTTTTCCTATATTCTTTACCTCACAGTTTTTCAACCCTCTTTTAATCTTACTTCTGGTATTGACACTATACTCTTCAATACCTTTATTTTTATCACAGATAATATACCAAAATTCTGTTTCTCTTTTACAATCAAATTCTGTTACCCATCTTGCTAAAAAAGCTTTTTCTTTTTTCAGTAGTAACGATATATTTTCTGAATTCGAATCAATATGAGGTGCTCGATTTGAAATTAATGCTCCATTATATTTTCTCCATTCAATCATACTCCTAATAAATTAAATGAATTATATAAGTATAAACATTAAACTGAAAATCTCTAATCTGATACTTTATTGATTCAAAAAATGATAACGATTTACGATTAGCACAAAGTTCTATACCAAGATTTTTAATTTTATTTTTTGCAACCGGATTCCAAAACCCCTTAATCACTCCATTGACAAAAGGAATAATATTTGACTTTGTTGAATAAAAATCATCTATTTCAGCTGACCTTGCATTGCCTTTAACCTCAAATTCCCAAGCAGTTTCATCTTCTTGTAATAAACTTATTAAAACCTCTTTTTTCCAAAACGACCAAATAGTTGAATTTTTATACTTTGCATTCTTTGCTTTTCTAAATAATTCCCCTCCTATACTTTTACCTTCAGAAATTGAACGATAAAACTGAAGATAGTTATATTCTCTATCGACTGCTATATTCATCAATCCTTTAATTATTTGGTTATCAACCTTATCAACCAAAAATAAATCATCAAAAGTTAACAACACATACTCTTGTTCAATTTTCATTAAACTTTTAATTAAATTATCTGACCAAGATATTTCTTGACCTATGGAAAGAGGTACGAAAAAATCAAATAGAGGGGATTGATAATTAGTAGTTAGGTAAATAGGAAAAGAACAATCTGCCCAAAACTTTTTATAAGTATCTTCAAGGGGTTGCCATAAGTCTTCAGCCCCATCAAAAGTTGAAATTATAATTGCAATATTTTTTACGCTTTTCATAATAAAAAAGATTGTTTCTTATTTTTAGTAATAATCAAAGGTTTGCTAATTAATATCATAGACATAATTACAAAAAGAATCCTAGAGTCATTTATCATACCACTCACTAATGAATTAAGGAAGAAAAAAATAAACAAGTAAAATAACACAGGGTATAATGTAGTGTACTCTCTATATTTCATCATTTTCTTATAACTCATAGTTGCAATAAATAACAAAGTAAATATCAAAATAATTAACACAAAAACACCATACTCATTTCCTACTTCAAAAAATAAATTATGTGGATACTCTAATGGAATTAAATGATCTGGTCGTATTTTATTTACTGTAGATTTCCAATTTCCAGCACCAACTCCTAAAGGGTAATGTTGAAATAAAACGAAAGATCCTAAGGCTAAATCCATCCGAGTTCCTGTCGATTGCTTACTTCCTCCCTTTTTGGAAACATTCATAAATACTCTGTCAAAACCTCCAATTTCACTTATTTGTTTTCCCGCACCTGAGATAAAAAGTACACTAATAATAAAGAGCAGGGATACTAATAGTTTTACGAACACTCTGTTAAAATTTAATAGAATGAATATTGAAAAAGTTATTAGCAAAGATAGTATAGGTCCTCTACTCCCACTAGCTAATGCCAAGATGAGAAAGATAGTTAATATAACATATTTATATATTTTCTTACTCTTTAATGGCATAAAAAACAAAACAATCAAGCCTAATCCCATCCATCTTGCAAATACTATAGGACCACCACCAAGTGCTGCCATTCTTCCATCCACCCTATCAGATGAAGCTAATCCAAATAATGCTAAAAGGGCTAGTAAGCAACTTACACCAACAAGAATTAACAAAGTATAAAACACATCTTTTAATTCATACTTTTCTAAGATAATTACAGAAATAGGAATAATAATTAGTAAAAAATTAATGTATTTTTCAGTACCATATCCATTCACTCCAAAAAATACCCAAAGTATAGGAGGCATAACTAAACAGGAAAAGTAAAAAAGGTAAAAACTAAATTTTGTTTTATTGATACTCACACTACTAATAGAAAACAAAATAGCTAAAGCTGTAAACAGATAAAAGGCACTAATAATAACTGAAAAATTAACATCCAAAATAGATAATCTTTCATCATAAATACGGCCAATAGCTAAAATAGCACAAGCTGAAAACGTAAAAATCCAAGACAAAATAGATCTAGCTCCCATATTGAATATATTTAAAGTATGAATACCCCGAAAGAACTACACTTATTATTGAGGAAATATACATCAGCAGAAATGCCCCTTCTTTTGATGTAAATGAATTAAGTTCTGCAAAAACTACAGAAAAAACTATACTGAACAAGAAAAATATTACCATTCCTAATCTAACCTTTTTTGTTTCTTCTATTGACAATGTTAGGAAAGGCTGAAACAATATTGTAGAAACAAATAACAATAAGAAAGCAAAACTTAAATCAACTAAATATTCTGATGTCTGTTGCATATCAGAAATATTAAAGGCACCTCTTAAATAAACAAATTCAACTATTTCTGTACTATATAAATATAAACCTATAACCATAAAACTCCCTACAAATACAGACATTAACAAGCAATATATCATCAATTTTGTATTTTTCTTAATTGCAATTTTTCTTAGTAAAATCGTACTTACATTACCAACAACAGCTGTCATCAATGCATTAAGGAGAACAACTGCATACATAAAGAATGTTATATTATTAGAACCATCAGCACCCGCAACAAAGCGAGAGGAAATAATTATAATATTTGCAAAATTACCAAGAATAAGAGTTGGAAAATTAAAATCTGAGCGATTTAATCTAACTTTAAAACCAGTATTTTCTTTTTTCAAGGGTCTAACAAAGGAAAAATACATAATCAATATACCAAACAACCTACTCACCGCCAAACCAATAACAGAAATAAGACTAATTAAAGGATAAACTAATAAGGAAAATACTAATGAATTGGTTACTGAAGCATAAGAATATCTTAAAAACAAGCCTCTTGCTTGAAAAACAGTAAGAAATATAGTATTAATAAAGTTAAAACAAATGCTAAAACTTAGTACAAAGGAGACTCCAAAGAATAACAAATTATTTTCTAGATTTAAATAAAAAATAACTGCAGTTTGAATAATTTGACTAATCAAAAATAAATAAATAGATGACTTCTGTGAGAACTTAAATACCTCTCTCAGTGAAACCTCTTTATTTTTCTCATATAATTTTGTAAACTTTGGCAACAAATTAGCCCTTAATGCATTTCCTGCTGTTATTTGCGAAAAGAAATCAGCAACAACTCTCAATAAAAGGAAATTTGCATATAAAATTGAAGATCCAAGAAAAAAAGCAATAACTAATTCCCTTATTAAACCAAGAAACTTCTGAAATATATTAGCGAAAAATAGATTTGAAAAATCTTTTAGCAATCCAGAACCAAAAAAATTCTTCATACGCATATAGTTATACTTTTACACCAATCTGAAGATACTTAAAACCTTTACTTTTAATAAAATCTGATTTAAACTGATTTCTTCCATCAATAAATAAATTTCCATTCATTTTTGATTTCATCAGATTAAAATCTGGACTTCTAAACTCTTTCCATTCAGTTACTAAAATCAAAGCATCAGCACCTTCTAAGGCTGAATACTTGTCATTACAATAGTTTACTTTTATATTTTTTAAATAAAATTCTGCTTCATTCATTGCCTTAGGATCATAAGCACTTACTTCTCCGCCAGCCTTTACTACTGAATTAATTAAGTCAATAGATGGTGCTTCTCTCATATCATCAGTATCAGGCTTAAAAGATAAGCCCCATACTGCAATTTTTTTACCATTCAAATCATTTCCGAACTGACTAACTAACTTAGAAAATAAAACTTGTTTTTGAAGTTTATTTACTCGCTCAACAGATGAAATTAACTCAGGATTATATCCATGATCATTAGCAATATTAACTAAAGCCTGAACATCTTTTGGAAAACAACTTCCTCCGTAACCACAGCCAGGGTAAATAAATTGGTAACCAATTCTTTTATCACTTCCAATACCGGTACGCACTTGATTTACATCAGCACCAACACTTTCACAAATATTTGCTATCTCATTAATAAATGAGATTTTTGTGGCTAACATAGCATTAGCTGCATATTTTGTCATCTCAGCTGAACGAATATCCATACCTATAAACCTATCATTACTCAAAGTAAATGGATCATACAAGTTACGCATAAGTTGCATAGCTTTTTCATCATCAGCACCAACTACTATCCTGTCAGGATGCATAAAATCTTTAATAGCGACCCCTTCCTTTAAGAACTCAGGATTAGAAACTACATTAAATCTTAAACTTGAATTCCTATTATTTAAAGCATATTGAACAGTTTCTTTAACCTTATCTGCTGTACCTACAGGTACAGTTGATTTATCAACAATCACTAAATCATGCATCATATTTTCTCCAATAGATTGAGCAACTTGTAGTACATATTTCAAATCAGCAGAACCATCATCACCCATAGGAGTACCTACAGCAATAAAAATAACTTCTGCAACAGATAAAGCATCAATAATATCTATGGAGAATACTAAAGAACCTTTAGAAAAATTTTCTCTTACTAAAATTGATAATCCAGGCTCATAAATTGGAATAATACCTTCTTTTAACTTGTCTATTTTTGATTGATCAACATCAACACAAACTACATCATTCCCCATTTCAGCAAAACATGCTGCAGCAACTAAACCAACATATCCTGAACCTATAATTCCAATTTTCATATTAAATAGTTTTTACTTCTCTTATCAATGCAACAAACAAACCAAAAATAAAAGATAAAACTGCACTTAAAATTCCTAAAATAAAAATATCATCTTCTTTCTGATTTACTTTAGCAAAATTCTGCACAAATGTCAATGGTTTTAATAAAGCCTGTTTAGTTTTTATATTTTCTCTAAGTTGACTAAGTAAAATAATTTGGTTACTAAGAACACTTCTCTCTTTACCACTAACTATATTTACAGAACTTATATCTAAACTGTTCTTAGCACCTACAACTCTAATGTTATCTAACATTTCTATCTCAGCATTAATATCATTAATAATTTTAGTATTTGACACTAAATAACTATTGTGATATTGCTTAATAAAAGAATTGTTTGAAAAATAATAAATAAGACCTTCCTCTAATTGTTCAATACTTGTATTATCAAAGGTTGATAATACAATTTCAAATTTATTGAGTGCATAAAACTTCTCATTTAAATCTTGTTGATACAATTGTTCAGCCTCAATATTTCTTAAAGCTGAAGCAATTTCTATATCTAGACCTAATGAAATTGATAAAGCTAAATAATCTTCATTTTCAATATTAATTTGCAAATGATTAATCAAATCAATAGCTGTTCTTTGACTTAAATCCTCAATTTGTTCTTGTCTTTCATATTCAGAAATACCTGACATACAAATTGCTTTTGTTTCATAATAAGGAGTTTTAAATTTCTGATACCCTACAACACAAATAATACCAGCTCCCATAAAAACTAAAAGTAATCTGCTATTTCTTGAAATAAATTTTACAAAATTAGAAAATAGTTCACTTAAATTTAATTCTTCTGTCATTTCATTTTTATTTTAAATTTTACAAATACAATTATTATAAATCCCTATAATGATTAAAAGTAGAATTTTCCTATTATTAAGCTGTCAAAATCATAAACTGAATAGTCTAAAAACTCCTAAAAAAAGACTGAAATAATAGATTTATATAACTAAATTAAAAAAGCCCAATCAGGGCTTTTTGTTATTTATTATTAAATGAGATTAATATTCCCAAAGATCATGTTCAATATTAAATATTTCAGTTTTAATTCGCTCAGCTTCTAATAATGCATCAAGACCAATCATGTATTCATTTATTTTTCTATCCATAACACTTGATTCTTTCACAATAGTACTCCCAAACATTCTTTTCCAAAAAATATCATCATATGTTCTTCTTTCAGCATTATTTTTAACTAAATTAAAAACTTCTGCATTAATCAAAATTTCTCTAGCTTCTGGAAAATACACCCAAAATAATGGAGAAAAAGTACCTAATATTTGACCATTAACCTCATCTCTATCTTCTTTCAAAGGAGCTAAACCGATAATACGAACATCCATAACCGATCTTTGTTTATCAAAAAACCATTCTTCTTTTAATCTCCATTTTTTAATAGAACTTCTATCAAAGTAAGTCTTACTCAATTCTTGTCTTGTGGCATCTTCCAACTCTACACCTTCAGCTAAAGCATCAAAATCAGTTACCGTGACCATCTCTTCACTTGCTCCACCAATTTTACTAATATCGTCTTGAGACATTTCCTCTCTAAACTCATCATCATAAACAGCATTTCCATAAGCAGTAATACTTCCTTCTTTAATAGCGGAATAGATTACATCAATTAAACTTTTCCTATCACCTGTAACAGCTGCACCTGGAATTCCATTATTCTCAGGATAATAAAACGGATGATTAATTTTCTGACGCAAATCAATTTCTCTCCAAATTTTTCGAGACCACATTACATCTGCTTGACGTAAAGGAGCATATTGCTGAACTCTTTTATTATGGTGTTTTTCTTTTTTATAGACAGAATTCATATCCTCTATAGTCAAAATATCTTGAGCATTTACACCTACAAAACAAAGGGTCGTTGTTACTAATAATAAGATTAATTTTTTCATAATTTTATGTTATTTTATTTCTATCACTAAAGGATCCAAAGAACGAATTGCAGTATTTTTAGCATCTATCCTTTTAGCTTTAATATTTGAAATGGTTATTGCATTACCTGATTTTGTATTCTTAATGATTCCTAAGATCTTAGACGTAAATTTAGGCCCTACAGCATCTTCCTTCATTTGTTCACCTTTATAAACTCCTGATAAACGATAAGATGTAATAATATACCTAACACCTTTAAAGTCAAAATCTTTTAGCTCAGCCAGTAAACCACCAGCATTTACCATTTTCATTTTATCAATCACTGTAGTCCCATTTACTTCTAATGTAAACTGAACTTTTGGTTTTGGAGGGGGAACTTCTTTTACTCTAAACTCCATTTGACCCATTTTAGTGCGTTTACCATTTACTTCTGCAAAAAGAGATACCATTGCCTTTCCTTTTTTAGAAGGACGAGCAGAGTATTCTCCTAATGATTTCTTGACCGCTGTAACTTTTCCATTATTAATTACTGCTGAAATTACTCCAGCCGTATATCCAGGAACAGAAATTTTAAGTGGATTGTCAACCTCTAAATATAGAATATTCATATTTGTTGGTGAAACAACAGCTGTTTTAGCAGCTACCAAATATTGACCTTTAAAAGGATACATTTTAGTTCCATTGTCAGTTTTCATAGCAATTAAACCACCCCATTTTTGATTACCCTCTGATGTAGCTCTTCTTGCAAACATACCCTTACCATTCACAATTTTAACCGTTTCATAATCATCACCAATCATCTCATATTTCCCTCCTCCTAATGAATCAAATTCTCCAACATAAATCATTGGTGCTTGAGTAGTATCCTTTGCTGCAATAAATATCTGAGCCCTAAAAGAATCACCTTTTAATACAAAATTAGAATTTGGAATTTGAATACCTTCAGCAGAAGTAAATTTCAATGATCCTGCATCAATATTTTCTCTTAACATATTTATAATATCTGCTTCAGTGTTTCTAACATCAGATTGCATTTTAGAAAGTAGCGTTAATGCACCAACAGAAGGCATATCATAAAAGTTATATTCTTCCCATAACTGTTTTTTACCTTTTATTTTTTTATCTTCATAATTACAAGCTTCATTTATTGATGTGATTAAAGATTCATTTCCTTCAGCAATAGAGATAAGTGTATTTTTATATGAACTTAAATCAGTCTTTAAATCTGTTGCAATATTTTTTTTTCTTTTTTCACTATAAAATAAATCGCCAGCAGCATGTCTATCATCCTTGTTAGTTAAAGCGCCGATATTCATTAATTTTTGTTGATCACTTAACAAATCCCAACTTAAAACAATTGATTTTTCCTCAATTAAATCACCTTCTTCATCTTTAATTTCACTCTGAGACCCTAAATAAACTTTCTTATCAGCTTTTAAAACAAGATTATATTTCATTTTTTGCAAAGAAGCTACTAATTTATCCGCTTCATCTTTAACTTCATAAGCTTGTTCTCTATATGGACCTGCCTTAACAGGATTCACCTCAGCAGCAGCATCAAAAGCAGCATAAGTATCTCCATTTTTTGCATTAAAATTAGTAGTTGTTCTTGTAATACCTTTATTTACTTCAAAAAATGAATTTAATACTTCCTTGGATACATTCAATGCAAGTAGTGCCGTAAGCACTAAATACATCATGTTAATCATCTTTTGCCTTGGTGACAAATTACCTCCAGCCATATTTTTTAATGTTTTTTAAGTAATTAATGATTATTATTTATTTGAATTCATTGCAGTTAGCATGTTTCCATATACTTTATTTAATTGCTCTAAGTTATCAGCCAAACTACTAACTTGCTCTTGGAATCTTTTAGAATCGTCTACTGAAGATTGTAAATTTTGCAAAAATAATGTTGTAGCCTCCATCTGATGATTAGAAGTTTGTAATTGCAATTCATATAAGGAATTCAAAGCATTCATATTTTTTACTCCTTCCTGGATTTGTGAATTATATTCTGAAATACCAGAAGCAGCAGTAACCGTTTCATTCAATTGTCTTGCTGAATCTCCAAATGATCTTAACCCCTCATTTAAGCTTTCTATCAACTCATTATCAATTTTTGCTTTTGCTAATGCATCATCTAATTGTTGAGCTGGACGCTTAGCTCCATTAGGATCCTCCATATGAGCAAGTTCAGGATAAACTAACGACCAATCTACTTCTGTTGCAGGTTTTTCAAAAGCAGAGAAAAAGAAGATAATAGCCTCAGTACTTAAACCAAGTATTAACATAAGAGAGGCCCCTGGTAAATGCTCAATTTTAAATAATGCACCAATAATTACTAAAGCTGCTCCCCAACCATACAATTTTGGCATCATTGCTTTATACCATTTTGCTTCTGTAATATTTCCTATTGATTCTATAATATTCCTTAAACTCATTATTTTATTTTTTTTGTTATTTAATAATTATTTTTAAATTCTATTCAAAGTCTTTTTTATCCCTTCCAAGGAAATCAACTGCACATCTAAAACCAATATAACTTTTTGCGGTATCTTGATACTCAAAAGTTCTTGTACTTGTTTGTATAAAATAAGCTATATCTTTCCAAGAACCTCCTCTGATAGATTTTCTTTTTAGCACAGCATGGTCATCCTCACTTGCATTATAATGGTAATCCATATTCATATCATGAGAATATGAAAAAGCAGATTCATCATAAGCATTTGATGTCCATTCAGCAACATTTCCTGCCATATCATAAAGTCCAAAACCATTTGGATTATAAGATGCCGTTCTAATTGTTTTAAGACCTCCATCCGCAGTATAGTTACCTCTTAAGGGTTTAAAGTTTGCTAAAAAACATCCCTTAATATTACGAGTGTACGGACCACCCCAAGGATAAGGAGAAAAATCTAAACCTCCTCTTGAAGCATATTCCCATTCTGATTCTGTAGGCAACCTAAATTCTGGTAATACCGGCTGTTTAATCTTTCTTAAGAAAGCATTCATCATTTGTGTTCTCCATTTAGTAAATGCAGTAGCTTGTTTCCAGTTAATTCCTACTACTGGGTAGTCATCAAAAGCTGAGTGAAAGAAATAATTCTTAGTATATGGGTCATTAAAAGAATATGCATAATCGTGAATCCAAGTTAATGTATCAGGGAAAATTGAAACTTCAACTTCAGATAAAAATTCACTTCTATCTCTCTTACCAGTAGCGTCACCTTCTCTTTTTGATTTACTTGAAGCCGCCTGAACATCTAAAATTTGATATTTATACACATATTTCCTTGTATCAAATTCTCTTCTACCATTCAATCTTTCATGTTCTGGTAAATACATTTCTTCTTCAAGTATTTCTCTAACCTCTTGATCATTCCATCTAATTTTAGTATTCCAGTTAATTTTTGCAGGCTCTAAGAAATTACCATAATTATCCTCCTCAATTAGGTGTCCTTCAATTCCTGCTTCACCTAAAATAATATGCGCTAAAGAATCTCTCACCCAAGTTACAAACTGGCGATATTCATTATTTGTAATTTCTGTTTCATCCATATAGAATGCTCCAACAGAAATAGTTTTTGAAGCGGTTACATTTGCAAAAGGAACATCTTGATCAGAAGGTCCCATATTAAAACTTCCTTGAGGGATAAATACCATTCCGTAAGGATCTGTAGGATTCCAAATCTGTCTGTTTTGCGACCCAATTAACTCACCATTACCCGAACTACCACAAGCACTTAATAGTGCTACAATTGAACTTAATAATATTATTTTTTTCATATTCATATTTATTTATCACTTTCGTGAGTTAAATCTATTTTATAAGAATCTTGGATTTTTGTATTTTGAAATTGCTTTGTTTGTTTTAATCTTAAAGTTATAACCCAACATAAACTCTAAAGAATTTGACATTGTATTCATCATTGTAACATCATAAGCTAATCCAAATCTTAAATCCTCATTCACATTCATACCAGCTAATAAACTTATCCCTTCATCTAACCTATAACTAACGCCACCCCACATTTTATTATTGTATATTAAATTTGTATTAATATCCAATTGTGAAGTTGCTCCATCTGACTTTAAATATATTGACGGGTTTAATGAAAGTAAAGAACTAAGTTCATGATAATAACCTGCAATTAAAAAATAATGTCTGCTTAAATCAAAATCCTGACCATCACTCCATTCTACTGTTGGCTCTGTCATATGTGCAGAAGAAAGACCTATATATACATCTTGAGTATTATAATAAATACCAGCTCCAATATCTAAACTTGACCCCTTCACTTCTCCTGTAGGTATTGCAGGGTCTCCAATCTCAGCAGACCTCAAAGCCCCACCATTTAAACCACTTTGATACATTCCTACTGACATACCCATTCCAATTTGCCCAACACCTAACTCAGTACGGTAAGCATAAGAAGCTTGTAAGCCTAAATTACTAAATTGTGCTATATTATCCTTAACAACATTCAAACCTACACCTCCATATAAGAATGGTAACTCAGCATCAACACTAAAATTTTGAGTTGAAGCAGCAGCTCCATCATCACTAAATCCCATCCATTGAGACCTATGTAAAATAGAAGTAGCTATAACGCCTCTACTTCCTGCAAAACCTGGATTATTTGCTAATTTATTAAACATATTCTGGGTGAATTGCGGGTCTTGTTGTGCAGAAACAGTAATTACTGATATAACACCTAAAATTAGTATAATTATTTTCTTCATATTTATTTATCTATTGAAAATTTTGGCGCTAAAATAAACAAATTTTAATTAAGCATACTAATTACTATCGACTATCTTATGTATTCAATATAAAATAAAATTAGATTTGGAACCTAGCAATCTAACTATCAAGGCGTTTAATTAAATAAACTTATTGTAAGTTTTTAGCCACCGCTCAGGCACTTCACCCTGATTTGCCACTTCATAGTCCCGATAAGAGCAAGCAACAAAGTAATTTTGAAGTTGTTTTTCACCTTCTTTCATAAAAGGCACTCCCATCCACCACCTACCACTACTTTGGCTTTTGTAAAATACAATTACATTTTTACCATCTTCAAAAGCAACTGTGTATTTTATGCAGTTTTTCAAATTAGGATTCAGCTCTTGCTTTCTCATTTTGTACCCATCAATAAAATACCAAAGCATTTGAGCCATTAACTGAGCAGTCTGATTGCTTTCGTCTAATTCCTGATTATACTCAAATAAACCGACAGCTGTTAGTTTGTCACTCAGACCAGCATAACGCATGACTTTACAAGCTTCTTCTCCATTCAATCCGTTAGGGGAGCTATAAACATTAGCATGAGCATAAGCATATTGCACAACCGAAATATCAAAGCTTAAAAAGTCAGTATTTCTCATTATTGGCTCTACTTCCTGAAAATTTGCTTTCAAATCACCCAATCTAACAATATCAAAATTCATGCTTTGTAGCATTTCAGCAGCTACAGGAGAAACAAAGTAAGATTGATATCCTAAATTAACATAATGAAAAAGATGACTCGGCTTATGACTTATCATCTTTCCTAGATGAGAATAGGAGGCTAAATTATCTTTTTCCAAACCAATATCAAAACTTTTATCGACTGAGGTAAGGGTTATGTATTTTTCTAAAGAAGCATAGGCTTTATAAACAGCATAACTAACATCATGTCCACCCCCAATAATAACGGGGATAACTCCATCATGAAGTAAAGCCCTACAAACATCCTGAATTAATTTAAATGATTCCTTACGAGTTGGCATTAATTTCAATTTACCTAAATCAACTACTCTAGGCATTTTATCCTGATGCAATTGATAAAAAGAAGCTCTTATCTTACAATCATTTGAAATTGATCTGTTTTTTGAACCTTCATATTCAGGAACATTAAAAATTGCAATCTCAGCAAATTTTACTTCAGGAAAACTACCTTCAGTATGAAAATCAATTAAACGACCTACTTGTGTAATACCCCAACTATCCTTTGAAGCATACACTTCAGAATTTAAAGATTCAAAATAGGCGTTTAATTCAATCATTATTTCTTTTTACCTCTCGATTTTTTCTCTGGTTGATTTTCCCAAAGCGTAATACATTCTTCTCTATTTAAATCCTTAGGTTCAGTTCCTTTTGGTAT
>Ga0308011_10000242_pt1 | contig 29859 bp, 32 predicted proteins | sample Neamet177_FD_203144 | JGI IMG/M metagenome (GOLD analysis project Ga0308011, IMG submission 203144) | Marine microbial communities from water near the shore, Antarctic Ocean - #177 | ecosystem: Environmental > Aquatic > Marine > Unclassified | place: Southern Ocean | collected 2014-07-25 | reverse complement strand
AAGCACGAGAAAAATATGATTCACGTAAAGGCCCAGATGAACCGGTTCCGACGAGGGGGAACGTTGGTCGATCACGATGCGGTTGTCGCGAAGCGAACCGCTCCTCCAACTATATCGAACATAATGTCATTTGGGATGTTTAAGAGGATGCATGGCGGTGCCGTGAACACCACATCCACCGCATCCACCACTATATCCGAACATTGAGTTTCCGCCCATATAATATACTGATTTGTGATTCGCTAATGACAAATGACAAATCAGTATATTAATTTTCCGGCACAAGATCTTCCATCGCCAGCATCACGTTCTTCTTGGATTGAATTTCATCCACGGTTTTCGGAAGATTGGCGCTCCAGGTGACGGCCTTGTGACACGAACAACACAATGTGCGGATATTACCCAGCCCCGCACACCCACCCCCGTCCACCACACGCACTATATGATCCGCGTCCCACAATCCACCTCCCCGAGCAGTTCCCCATGTTTTTCGTTTCGGGGATATTCCATGGGCCTTACAGATCAGTGCATACTCCTCGGCGAACTCGGGGCGGATATCGCGCTTCCGCCGTCCCACTTGGACGGTCATATGCCGCAATCGTTTCGCCAACTCTTTAGTGTCAAATTCGCATATCGCGCACACGGCATTGTCGCGGCGGAACGTACAATTCCGTAAATAGGTTCCGTTGGTCCGCAATTTATGTTCGTGGACGCATGCGGCACTGCAAAAGGTGCGGCGCGGGGGATGGATCTCCCCTCCACATCGGCGGCACCCGCCGGTGAACTGTGTATCCGCGGAACTCAAATATCGGTCGGTTGTCGGCATTGTATTGTTAGTTCATTATATTTCTCAACATTCGTTCGCCCAAATCCTTCACCTCATCAATCGTCTCATCAAACAGCCCAATCACCGATTTCTGGAAAGATCCGTCCGTTGACGTGTCGGTTAATTCAAACGGGAAATTTCGAATCACCGTATCAAGTACGTTGTTTCCGGTAATAATATCTCCACCCAATCGTTGGTTGATTCCCTTTACCATGGCGATCAGACCAATATCTTCTAAATCCAAATCGGGAAAGGTTTTGCGGAACATGTTCTCGTACACCACTAAATCTGCTCGCTCGCATGATATTCTCGTACATGTTTGGTAAGATACTTTTTCTCCCGTCTCCTTATTTACAGTGTTCTTATTGCGACTTTTACATACTCGTATGAAATTCGTGTAATCGGGAAATAACATGTCGCGATTGGTGTCTGCGAATATATTACTCAACATGATGCGAACGGAATTTCCAACTATACTGTTTTCCCGGGCGACCGCCGCATCTAATGTGGCAAAGTAAAAATTCTCAAATAAAGATTTGATATCGGCCGATACGCCCTCGGTTTCAATGAACTCCCGCAACCGATCCACGATTTTCTGATTGTAGGAATACCACTCAGTCTTCATGCTGTTCCACACAACCTCGTATAAATATTCGTTCACCACCAATTTTACAATCAGTTCCGCATCGCTTCTATCCAAGATATTGTTGTCTCCGTACTGGGAGACTCTATCCGCTCGTTTCAAGTACGTGAATCGGGTAGGATAATCCACTCCCACCAAATCGGTATCTCGCGATAGCGTGTCTTTTGCTAACAACCCTACGAATTCACTCCACAATTGACGCAAAGGCACATTTATGTATCTCACAATACGGGGCTGGACCACCCCCATCCCGACCAGCGATATCAATTGGACCACCAAATACACAGACTGTACCCCGTTAATAATAGGACGACCGAAGATTTGGCCCAACCCAAAAGGCGAGTACTGGCTCATTTCGTCGTACGCGGCAACATTGAATATATATTTCGCCGGGATGGCCACCAAATTGGTGGCGATGGCGATTGGAGGAATAACTACACTGGCAGTTCTCGCAACTGTCTCCAATCCACTTCCAATCATGGTTCCCAAAATTCGCGGTGGTTTGGACGCAGTTACCACGGCCTGTCCCACCAAATCGGTGAATAATGAGCCACGGGATACATATGTATCTTCAAATATATCTCCCACACTTTCGATGAATCGGGTGACCACACTTGCCCCGCCACCCCGTACGATCACGGGAATGTACCGTGTTCCATCGGCGGTAGATATTCGCATGTTTTGTCTAATGTCGGGGCTCGCTATATCAAACGACATCATGTGTTTGCCGGCTATCTTTATATTGGTGATATCGGGGCTGGTTGTGAATCCGTCAGAATTTATTACAAAATCGGGGGTGAATAGTATGGATGCGCCGCCCATATTCTTCCCCCCATGAAGTACCGTATCTATGGATTTTAGGTTCATTACAAAATTGTTGAGTTTGGGAACATTCCACACCCCATCAACCATGCACAGGGTCGCAAATGTCGTCAGTCCAGATACTATATTTTCAATGGCACTTGTTTCCATGATATCCAACGTTTGGCGAATACTGTTTTTGGTATAAACGTCAATATCCAATTGAATATCGCCACCATTTTTTTCTTGGAACTTTTCCACCATCACAACATCGTATGCGTTCAATAGGATATGTAAGAATGATAAATACCCGTACTTCTTAAATGGTACCCCATTGGCAGATACAACCCCCGAATAATCAGTTAATTTTATCCTATTGATTAAATCAATGGGGGGAATTTCACCACGCGAATCTCGTGCCTTTGGAATGGGGGGGTTGAAGTTCCCGTCGGCATAAACCACCGCAACATCGCCCGCAATATCGGCGCTATTCAGGGGAACGTTGATGGGAATGAACCCCGCGTGGTCCACCGTTTCAATATCAATCAGGATTCCCGTGATTAATCCCAAACATCCAGTCATCGTTTCCAAGGTCATCCCTCCCCACCACCGCCCGAATTGGATGGTCTGAAGGAGAACGTGGCCCACCATATCATTGGAGTATCGGTACCGGGCATTGGTGGTGCGAAGACATTTCACCAAAGTGGATGAATCGTGTCGTTTATCGCGGGTCTCGGTATCCACCACGAAGACGGTATTTTGGGATACAGGCTTGTGTTCGTAGTATCGGTGTTTGGTGTTGGTACGGCCCATGGAGGACTGTGGTGTCGCATTTTCCCCTGGGTACAGTTTGGCAATCAACGATTTATACGCAGTCTCGTACTCGGCCCGTTGGGATGTCACATACGACTCGTACAATGGCTTGACGTTGGGTACGTTGGTTGTGGCGTGTTTCAACCCCCCGACGGTACGTACCAATTCAATTAATATTTTTTCCCGGAATAGGAGGTTGAATACCCCGCTGATTGTTTCAATTGCATTGACTTTGGGTGGGCCAGAAAATGGTAGGTCCGGAAATGGCAGGTCCATGTCATTGGGAACACGTACCGGTAGTTCACTAATCGTATTCACGGTTTTTTTCACCACATCAATCCCCACTGTTCCGGCAATGTACTCCCGAAATACATTCACATGTTCGTACGCGATATTGTCGGGCAAAGCGGTGTATCCGCCGAAATTAAATTGTGAGTTCATCTCCTCCTCTCTCACATCCTCCTCCACGGGTAACCCAATCAGTACATCCACGAGAATCCACGGCAAAAATACCGTCTTGATTGTATCCACCAATTCTCGCCCAATATCGCGGGTTTTATCGCCGTACATTGCGTCACTGAGTGAGAATATCGCATTGTACTGACGCAATTTCACCCGAGTCAGGTAATCCTTAATCCCAATCACAATTTCATTTCCATCGGGACCGTCCGTGAACACGTATTCCCCATCACTGTTTCGGGACGCTGACCGTTCGGAAATATCCCGTGTAATGGATTTATCGTCTTTCAATATACCAGCGAGAAACTCTTCGGCGGAATCCACCATAATCTTAAATGGGGTTGATGACGAATTATTTATAACCGAGCGTTTCACCAATTCGGAAAACGGTATGTCGGGCATTATATGATGTGGATGTATTAAAAATAGTACACACGATTTTACGCGCCAGGTGGATTGGAGGGCATGTCGCGCGCGAGGTTGTGTGCCAGAATGCCGGGGTTTTTTGGGGTGTTTGGTGAGGGGTTATTGGGTGATGTGTGTGGTAGGCCACGTAAGCGGTAGGGAAATTGGGTTGGGGTAATTACATTCCGCATTGGCGGTAGTCAAACGAGGAACCGAGTTGTTCGTAGGCGATTCGGAAGGCGTGTCGGTTCACCTCTGGGAGGGCATCGTAGGCCGCACCCACGTCGCTGGGAAGGTTGGGACGGACGAATTTTTGGTCGGGATAGGGATTGCTGGGTTTAGTGGTGGTGGCGGAAGTGGTGGCCTGGGTTGACGTATGTGCGTTGGGTTGGTTGGTAAGGAACGTATCCATTGGAGTGTATAGGTATCAGTGATATATACTGGAAGGAACGGTGTAAATTCATTATTCAATTTTTACATCGTTAGGTACAAGCGGTCGGGCTCGTGTGGTGTGTGGTAGGCGGCGCAACGCCGCAATTCCGCTTGCGGTCGGGATCACGCCCTTATGGCGCAGACCGAACAGATAACAGGAAATCCCGGGTCGTTCCCGACTCGCGCAAGGTTCGGGTAAGATCTGTATCCACCGTATATCCAATTCCCAGCAAATAGGCGGTGAATTCGGGGAGTTCATGGGCACACCATACTCTGTGTTGTTCCACTGGGTGTTGGATCGTGGTGATACATTTAGGCTCTTCTGCCGTAAACGGCGATGGTTTCGGGGGACGTGCGTGACGGAGGTACCGAGTCAGTGGATCGCTTCTTTGCGGACGGGGATGGATTCCAATCACCGTATCGTACGTATTGTCGCGTTGGTTCAAATGGAGGACTGCACGCAAGATATGGTGGGTGGGTGGAGTGGCGAACATTGATTCCTACACTTACTTGCGATTTCTCTTGCGGCGGGATTTGCGGGATTTGCGGGATTTGCGCGATTTGCGCGATTTTCGGCCCTTGGTTTTGCGACCCTTTGACTTGCGGGAACCGCGCGATTTTCGACGGCGTTTTCCTCCGCCAGTAGCGGCAGGGGTATCGGTATCGGTAACGGTATCGGTATCGGTAACGGTATCGGTAACGGTATCGGTATTGACAGGGGTAGAGGCAGGGGTATTGGCAGAGGTATTCAACAGACTGGTCACCGTGTTCTTCGCATCGGCAATGACACCCGTAACGTCACCCCCGCGCTGCCCCTTCCCACGCTTCTTTCGCGTTTTCCTTTTTTTTCCACAAGTCACCACACATGTCTTAACGCAACTGCTCTTGCTTCTCCTCTTCTTGGTACCCTTCGTGGCGACACCCACACTCGCCGTGCCCTCCTTTTTCATCTTCGTCCATTGAGTGGAGGCGGCCTTCATCGCCTCCTTCAAACTTTGGCCGGGTTTGGAATTTTCCTTTACAACTTCTCGCCACGTCTTCATTTTACATTACGCAGAGAAATTAACGAAAAATTGATTTAACTTGTTCCTGAGAACAACTGTCACTATACACCATCTCTTAACAGTCCAATGAATTCAAACGCAGGCGGAAGAAACAAAAGAAAACAGCGCGCCTCTAAAGGCGGGGGCGGTCGGTACACGGGAAAACTCCGGCTCGCGGAAGAGGGTGAAATGTACGCGTGTGTGGATAAGATGGTAGGGAATGGTCGGGTCTCGGTGGTTGGGGTTGACGGGAACCCATATAATTGTGTGATTCGCCAAAAGTTCAAGGGGAGACATAAGCGGGATAACATGATGTGTGCGGGAACATGGTGTCTCGTAGGAGCCCGGGAATGGGAATCGCGTCAGAATGGGGTTGCAGTTTGCGATCTCCTACATGTATATCGCGACGCGGATGTTTCAGCCATCAAGAAGAAGGAGACGATGAATCTGGGAGCCCTCATCGCCACGGAAGATTTGGCGAAATCCGTTCATATTGATGCGATCAATGATGGTATCGTATTCACAAATGATATTGAGGATGTGGGGGTCCAACAGGAACGTGAAGACCGACTGCTTGGGGGAGAGGTTGATTTGGCCGATGGGGAGAAGGATAGCAGTGTCATTGGAGGAGACGATGACATTGATTTCGACGATATTTAACATCTATCTAGTAGCCACATTTCCGCGTTCCGCCGGAACGTTTTGGATGGGTGTGATGGGTGTGATGGGTGGGGTGATTGCGGTGGTTGCGTCGTGTACTATTTGCTATATTATTTTTCTTTTCGGTTCGTTGCTTCAATACGATAACCAACATGGATGTGTTGAATGTACCAGGTTGAGAGAATCGTGTGTCGGTCATGGGAATGGATTTAAATTCCGTTGCCTCGCGCGTATGCTCGTCGTACGATATCGCGAATGAATACTCGGCGTTGTGGGATTTCTGGATATCGGTCAAGTACATTATGAAGGCATTGTTTGGTATCACATTGTCCGTCGCACAGGGGATAGAATCGGATACGGAATACCCAATCATATTGTTGGCATCCACTACATGGATTTGGACGGGAATTGTTTTTGTGGATTCGTACTCGGTTATCAGTGACATCTAATATGCGATGGGAATATTAGATGGGTGGTTTTGCGTATTTACATTACAACTACCCCGATCCCCCATCGCTATCATCGTCCGAATACGCACAGTCGTCCAATTCGTGTAAATATAAATAATCATTCCTATACCCCGACAAGGCGTTCAGTTCCTCTTCCTCTATTTTCCTATCGTGCATTAGTTGGGTTGCGTAATGATTGTCAAAATTAAACGGTACCCGCTGAGGCCGCGACGGAGTATTCCGTTTGGAATGTTTTGTAAACATGGTGGTCGAATGTATCGGTTTAGTGGTTGGTGGGGGGAGAGGGGAAGGGATTGGTGGGGGTGGCGTGGTTGGCGTGACACTAACCGTAGGAACAGCGCCCCATACACTCGTCGCAGTTTTCACATGTATGTCGTTAGATATGCTTTCGGATGGAATTGTTACCAATTCGGGGAACAATGATTCACACGATGTATCGGGTGGCTTCTCTACAATCGGTCGACTGCTTATAAATCTATTTCTCTGGTGCGATGATAAGGATGTGTTTGCGGGAGTAGATGAACTCTTTGAGCCGGGAGGACGGTATGCTGAAGATGACATTTATTTGGAAGACAGGGGGTGTATTGGCGTAACTGTGTATGTATACAGCACTCGGTATCTTTAAATCTATATTGCGGTATACAGATCGGGATACCATATAACACACCCAGTCTGGTGCGTAAAATTGATTTGTGTGATACCCATAACCATATAAATATACCCCTCGCATATAAACTACCATGTCATACAAGTCCGCATCTACCCCCCATTCAGCCTACGCCGCAAGCATCTGCATCCCGCGCGCATTTCATAAACTCACATGGAGCGATGTGAAGACCGCATTCGAGACCGCATTTGATGCCCCTGGGTGCGTCCAGAAAGTGGACCTCGTGAATCGCACGGACGACAGTGATCGTCCGTTCAAGCGTATATTCGTTCATTTCAAGTTCTGGCCCGACAACGAGACCGCCATGTACGCGATGGGACGAATGAAGGAGGAGAACGGGACGTTCCAACTCGTATACGACGAACCGTGGTACTGGAAGTGTTCCCTCAGTCGCGTTGCTCCCCCCACCCCGTATTCAAATTATACCGCCAAGAATAAGACCACGCCGTTCGTATCGGTTGTTTCATCCTCCACCGCTACGCGCGATGATTCGGGAGAGGACTCGGACGATGGAGATATTGATGAGGCGGAAACATTTAATACAAAGATGAGTTTGGAGGAGGCGATTCGAGATGCAGCGGAGAGTTAATTGGGATTGTTGCTATATCTATACATCTATACATTTACATATTTTTATACTGTAAATGTACCATGTCAATCGCTACATTGAAACGCAAGAATGCCGCCATGAAAGGTCGTTCGACCCCAAATGTCGCGTGGAAAACGTCAAACTCGTCCCACCGAACTGCGCGTATAGGGAGGTGTTGTCCCGCGATCGTATATGATCCATCTCAACCATCCAATGGATGCGATTCGTCAAAGGGGGCCGAACACGAATCGTATGATACGGTGAACGATAAGAACACCAGCGAACACATTGAGTGCGGAGAGGACTCCAATGGAGGCGGTGGAGATGCGTGCGTGTTGAGTCGTGTGCGGGTCGGGGGGCGACACGTACCTTACCGAAACACGGTCAAACATTTGGATAAAAAAGTGGGGCGCACCCACGCCGCCACATCGTACGATGATTACATACGAGCATTGAAAACCAAATCGTGCTAAAATTGAAATAGGATATGAACCCATGTTGTGGTGTACTGTTACTATTATACACGCACCACAACATGTCTGGAATCACCACACTAGATACTCATCCCGCCCGCCCCTTTTACACACTTCGCTGTTTCTACTCCGGGACCGATGATATGCTGCGTTCCCAGTACGAGACCGAATTTGTGAAACGACGCGAACTTATCTCCAAATACGTTCGGTCGGGGGGTGATCCGACGACCCAGTGCCCTGAAATTGACGCGGGAATAGATCTCTTTGTACCAAATGAAATTTCCATCACTTACACACCATCGGTTCAAACGGTGACAGTGAAACACCAGTTCCACTGTGCAATGTACTTTGGAGATATCCCGTGTGGATTCCACATGTACCCCCGATCCAGTATTTCCAAGACCCCGCTCCGGCTCGCCAATTCGGTAGGCATCATCGATGCTGGATACCGAGGCGATATCATGGCCGCGTTTGACGTCCACCCCCACGTATCACACGAGATTCCCAAGTACGGACGGGTGGCCCAGTTATGTGCGCCCAACATGACGTACCCCGTGTGTCCCGTGATGGTGGATTCCATGGCCGCGCTGGGCGGCCCCACCATCCGCGGTTCGGGCGGGTTTGGGTCGACTGGATGTTAATGATGTGTGATACCATATCAATCATTCGTACCGCACGAAATTCGGGCGTTTCAGTCGCATTCGCCGCACCATTTTTTCATGAACCACATCCACCCGGTGTTGTTCGTGTGTATTTAACGCATCATATGATTCGTGGGCGATCATTTCGGTGGTGCCTGGCTCGCATACGGGACACGAATGGACGACGATTCCATTAAATATGACAGGATTACCGTCCCGCGTCACGATTCTCTCTGGGAACTTGAATAGATTTATGGGGAGTATTGCAGTATTGTAGGTTATTGTGCCGCACCACACACATGTATGTAGCCAGCCTGTTATGGGCAAATCGTCGTCTGTTGGGATATATCGTATCAGGCCAGATTTAAACGCAATGGGACACGTCATGGTACATTGTACGGATATTATTGTACGGATGATGGATTATTTGCCGTATAAGTAATGGACGCGCACGACCCGATGCATGATATTGAATTGGGTGAACTAACCAGTGAATCCCCAGACGATACCACCGTATTCGCAGAGTGCGATGAGACCGCCACCAACTCGCATATTAACATGGGAAATTATTTGACATCGGACGATTCCAACGGGTACACATCGTCAAACACATCTTCACCCCCCATACCGCATTATTCGTCGGGGAAATATACATATCGCCAAGTTAAGGCATATGTGGATAGGAATTTTCTCCCCGATACCGCTCACAAATACTCGTCCGCCCTGGATATCCTCGCCAGTTACCTGAAAGGCCAGAAGTTGGTATACACCGAGTCCAAAAGTTACATGGTCCGCAACCTCAATTGTCTCATGTTACCCGCAATTTTCATTGCCGCCGTATGCTCGGTTCTGTCGTCAACCGAATGCGACGCATCGGGCTCGGGGCTCGGGGGTCCATATGTAATCAGCGGACTCAATGCCATGATAACGCTGCTTCTCTCCATGGTGAACTATCTCAAATTGGATGCCGCTTCGGAAGCGCACAAGATTTCCGCGCACCAGTACGACAAACTCCAATCCTCGGTGGAATTTCTGTCGGGGCGAATCCTGCTTTTCAGTGATCCCGTGTTGCGACGTGATACCAGTGTGGGTGGAGGGGGGAGAGGAGGGGGGGAAGATGGTATGGGAGAATTTGTCCCCGCCCCCCGCACAATCGCCCAGGAAAAACTCTTGGAGGATGTAAGAGAGAAACTCAATGATGTGGAGAAGAAAATCTCGGAAATCAAGGAAACCAATCAGTTCATTGTGCCCCGCAACGTCCGTGTCACGTACCCGCTCATATACGGTTCCAACGTATTTGCGCTCATCAAACGGATAGACGATCATAGGTGTGCTATGATTAACGAACTGAAGAATATCAAGAATGAAATTGCATTTCTACAACAGGAAGGGTGTGAATTGGTGACACCCGACGATAAATGTATCCGACTCACCAAATTGTTTTCCAAAAAGAAACGGGCGGTGAATCGATTGCTGGTTCTCAACACTGCCTACTCCGCGGTAGACAATATGTTCCAATGCGAAATAACCAATGCGGAACTGCGGAGGAAACACTACATTCGGTTCTGGGTATCAGGGAACCTCTCGTGTGTATCGGATAAATGGGCGCGGCGAATTTTACCAGTTCAGTACAAGGATCCGGAAAAAGCCGCGGGAGTTATTTTGGAGCAAGTGATTTCGTGAGACGGGTAGGGTGGTGTGGACCGTGCTACACATACCCAAACATATGATACCCAAGAGGGCTCATGTGGAGATTGATGCGAAGATCAAAGCGGGGTATTTCAGTAGCGAGAAGTGATTGAAATGGTATGCTTTAAAATTGAATTGAATGGGTCTTGGCTGAACCGTCCAACATAAATCTCAACAAACATGCCTCCCGTCAAACTACCCGTTACCAAACCTATTGTCTATGAGCTTGGTATTGAAACTACCAAGCTCATAAGTGGGATGCAAGATACACTGCGGGGTATCATATGGAATGATGGCGAGGCCAACATTGATACCGAATATTCCGATCTGGCGTGCAAGTGTTGCATGGCAGCATGGGGAACCATCCAAGAGAGGTATCCCCAGTATAACCAGACAGCAATAAGCTGTGTGAAACCCGATATAAATATTACATTTACTTATCCGGAAGGAACAACTTTAAAAGAGAAAATTGAACTGAAAAGTTCAAAGAGCAAAAAAATGCCTGGGTCAACGATTCAAAAGTTGGATATAAACCAGTCGTTGATCTATTGTCTTAGGCCATCCGTACCATTAGAACTATATAAATTTAGATGTTCGCAATATTATTCCGCAATGGGTGGAACCGAAACTGACCTTTTCCAAGACAGAACTCCAAGACCTGTCATAAATTTTGACATAATGCGCGGCGTGGATGATATCGCTCCGTTTTCCGAAAAAGACAAGGGTGATTGGGTGCGGCATTATGCGAAATGTGGATTGCACAGGATTGACGGGTCAACCGTGTGTCGTCCATCTTGGCAAGATGACATGGTCAAGATAATGAAGGAAAAAATAATAGAAGATTACATCAGTTGTACTTCTGAACAACAGTTTGGGCTAGACAGGGCTTCTCTGTTCAAGTAAAGTGGATTTTGCATAGTTCACTGACTTTATCGGCAATCAAATACCCCAGAAGAGGCGGGACGGCATTTCCTATGTACTTGTATGCGACCATATTTTTCTTAGTACTGAACATGTAGTTGGGAGGAAATGTCTGAATCAACCCCGCTTCCCTGACAGTTAATCGTCGCTCAGACATATGTTGTTCACTTGTATTTAACGTACTATTTTCATGTCTACGGAACTCAATGTTTCCGTGATGCTCGGCCCTCATTGTTGGTGCGAATGAATTTAGGTTTACTTCCGTCTGCCCTTGTCCCTTTGCGAGTTTTTTTGCTTTTGAATATACCATCTGAGAAATATCGCTTGTAGCGGTGGGTTCTTCCAGATGATCGAAATATTTTCCAATGGAACACGCCGTTTGGTTTTTCGTGATTCGGTTCCACCCCTCGTCAATATCCACATTTCGCTCTTTTGAGATTCCCATAATTATAACCCTCTTACGTGTTTGCGGGATGCCAAACTCGGGGCAATATACGACTTGATAATTGACATCGTAGCCTACGTCCGAGAAATCCTTTATAATTTGTTTGATCGGATCGCCTTTCATAGTGACCAGACCGTATACATTTTCGGCAACGAACATTTTGGGTTTCACTTGCTTCACCACTTCCACGAAACTCTTGTACAAGGTTCCCCTGCTATTATCCTTTCCAGCATCCACCGTTTCCTTCAGATCATGTCCCTTCTTACTTTCAAAGCCGGTCCGTTTTCCCGAGTGCGAAAAGTCCTGGCAAGGAAATCCTCCGATGACTACATCTGCATTCGGAAATGTAAAATTCTCTGAAATCAAGTTGTAAATGCTTGTGGTATTGTATCTCGAATTGTCTCCGTTGAGACCAAACACGTCCTTCGCCCCTTCGAGGATATCGTTTTGAAACACACACTCGAAATTATGTTTTCTCAATTCAACAAAATCCTTTACGGGATGTGATTTCTCTACAAACTCCTCGTTTATGATCGAATCTTTGTGGACGACCACACTTCCGTCAAACCCCATATCCATGCCACCAATCCCCGTGAACAGTGAAATTACACGAAGCTCGTTTATCTTCTCTCCGACCAAGTCTTTTCCGATTCCTTCGTAAGTGTAATTATCCATTTTCTGTGTATATTGTCATATACCCTTGCTACAATTTTAAATCAATTTTTGTATGGTCTTTCCGGTGAGGGTTTTGACGAAGATCTGCATTGCTGTTGTGTGACCAGCGATGTATGTTTAAATTATTTTCATTAAAAATAACATGTCTTATTTAATTAGTTTAATCACCGACCACCCTCCATCTCATCGCCGCATTTGGTAACCTATTCACCTCCCCAACCAACCCATGCTTCATCCGCTGCCGCTCTTCCACATACTCGTCCATGGACCGCACCGATTTCTTCGTGGACGACCCAAATCCTTCCATGGAGAACCGGTACACACTCACCTGTTTCTTCTGCCCCATCCTATCGCACCGCGCCACCGCCTGAGCCTCCATTGATGGATTCCAGTTGGGACAGGTGAAGTACACCTCGCTCAACATCTGGAGGTTCAGTCCCTCGTTCCCCGCCCGAATATGGACCAGCAACACCGTCTTCCCCCGACCCGCGATTTCGCCCGATGTGAGACTGGCGACCACGCGGCATCTCCTCGCGCGACTCACTCCGCCATCAATCACCGCCACGCGGAACCCGCGTGCCGTCAGTGCGGTTCCAATCAACGCAATCTCATCCTTGTAGTTCGTAAATACCAACTTGTCGTGCCCGTTCCCGAACTTGGACGCGATATCATCAATCACTCCCCGCATCTTGCTCGACACTCCACACACGCTCCCCACCACACACGCCTTTCGCATCGCATTGTAGAGTTTGAACCTGTGGCCTGGAATATGCGCTCCAGGATCGATCCCCGCGTTCACCATCATTCGTTCGCGCTCCTCGGCGATCCCGTCGCGCCCCGCCACATCCGTATGGGATTGACCCACAAACTCCCCAATGAGTGAAATGATTCCCGTGTACCCGCCCACCCCCTTGGCATCCATCGCCCGACGCACCGCGACATCCGCCTCGCTGGATCCAAACATGGATGTGGTGTCGCGTTCCATATGTGCCACGACGGCATGGGTCGTCTGTGCCAACTGTTTCTCGTTCGGTTTCGTCCACGCAACCTCCACGCGCGACGAAATTGGAGGGGTGGATACACCACCGCGTCCCTTTTCCCTACGCATCACGTGTTGCTGCATTGCAACCTTGAGGTGGATGTGGGTGGGGACGTTCACGCCAATCAGTCGGAACAGGGTGCGGAGGTCGCTGATATTGTTCTGGACAATGGTACCAGTGACCAGCCACAGATGGTCGGTCTTGAGTGACTCGGCGCTGTGGTACACTGCCGTGGCGCGGTTGCGGAGACGGTGGGCCTCATCGTACACGACCCGTCCCCACTCCCGGGAGAAGATGAGGTTGGGGCGTTTCGCCTTTTTGTTGGGGACAGTGGTACCGTAAGTGGTGATTACCACGGGTGCCGATGCGAATTCTTCCTCGCCCACCGTGCGTTTCTTGTGGCCGTGGTACACCAACGGGGTGTGACCCAGGTACGTGTGGAAGATCTCCGCCCACTGGTCCACCAATGCGGTGGGGACAACAATCAGGGTGGGGACGGGGTTCAATACCATCGCCCCGAGAACCTGGAGGGTCTTTCCCATTCCCATATCGTCCGCCAGGATACCTCCGTGGACTGCGCTGTGGACCGCACCGCCACCCACTCCCCGCTCCTTCTCCACCATCCATCGAATCCCCGCCAACTGATATTGTTTCGGAATCACACCCGCCCGCTCGCACATACGCGGGAAGGCGATGGGGATACGGTGACGGGTGGTGGATTGATTCATTGATTGATTAATTAATCGGTTTTTATATTTGAATTTTTTAACGGTCGTTTAGTACATTGACTGATACCCGAAGAGGGCGAATCAATTTTTCAAAAAAAATTCCACAACACACCCGTTTTTGCAAAATTGATTCGCACGCCCGATCTTCAATCATATGTACTTATACAACTGAACACCGTTTCAACCACTGCCCTAACAATGTCTTCCACTAACGGAAATAGGTACTCCACCAAGAACCGCTTTGATAAGGCGTCCAAGATGGCGGAACGCAACATCAAGTGCCGCATCTGCTACGATGCAGGAAAAGGTGCGGATATGTACACGACGCATTGCGTCAGGGAGGTCGTGTGTGGACGAACCGTTGTCTGCCCCACCCTCATGGCGACCGAGTGTCGCAATTGTCATCGCATGGGACATACCGCGGGTAGGTGTACCGTTTCCCCGGTTGGGGGGCGTCTTACTGGTCACTACCATGGCAACAGTGGTAAGTCGTCTGCCCTTCCTACCGTATGTGCACCGGTCGCGAAGAATACTTACAAGGATAATTCTTCGTTCGGGTTGCTCGCATTTGATTCCAGTGAGAGCGAGGATGAGTGTGATGATGGGGTGGGTGCCGAGTACGTGATTCCCAAGAAGGCGACTTCTTCATGGTATGATAGTGACGATGAGTGAGGGGATGGAATGGGGGGGGTACGGCCCGCGTTAGGAAATACCGACCAATTACCATATAACAATGGGGTTATTTTTTTATACCCCACAGGTATTTTCACACCATACTGTAGTCGGTCAAATGGTGCTATCCGTTCCCAATTCAGTGGCATTGGAAATAACATCCTCCGATACAAATGTAGACAATTCTCATACAAATATTAATGTTGTGGGAGAAGTCCGTTCGTGGGGAATCCATGTGCGAAATTTCATAAACGATACAGTGGTTCCATATACAACTCCATGGTGGCTAAAATGTTACATGGGATACACTGGTTTATTTTGGGGGCTGGTTGCATTATTGTGGCATTTTAATAATTCACACGGGAACATGGATACCGAAATAACCGTACCGGGTGAATGGTACATCTCGAACGCATTCAATACGTGGACGTCCATCGCGTACATGATTGCCGTGCCTTACACACACATAACCATGAAACTCTCGCTCATATCGCTCGCGGTATCCAGTTTCTGTTTGTGGTCGGATTCGGGGGATATTTGTAGATTCATTGATGTCACGTCCATTCACTGGGTCATTGTCAGCGTGATGCTTCAAAAAACCACAAGTTCACGCCGATACGCAACGAACCATATAGTGAATGTCGTTGCGGTGATATTCATGATCTACTACATTACAAGTGATACGTATCACGGTATACTGGCGTTCTATGGCGACCACATTACATTTACTGTTGGAGCCGTCACCGCGTACAATATACTTATTACATTCAATTCTCACGGGGCACGCCCCACCCTAATGACTGGGTGCGTGGTATGTTTGCTGGGATTCTGGTGTAAATTCCGCGATATATTGTACGGGGATGCATGGGGAACTGGTGTATTTCATCTAATGACCGCTATTGGGTTATCGGTGGTTCTCCTCCCGACGAAACCACTTAAACTTACCGAGTGAATGGGTTGTTAACGGTTGTATTGATCCAATGGGCTCCAGTCTAACACATGAAGAGATTGATGATATTGGTCGGTCCATCGCAAAGAATCCGAGGGGTTATTTCATAGCATGCGTTGGTGTTGGTGTTGGTGTTAGTGTGATGGTCGTGGGTATGTATTTAATCAATTGGTGATTTTTCACAGGCATTCCAATACCTGTGAAAAATTGAATCGGCGGGGGGAATGTCCCAAATTTAACAAACCCCTCTGTTTACAGGTATCGCAACCCATGGAAACTTCATTACGAACATGCTCGTCCCCTCCCCCATTATTATCGCAACAGAATGCTGCCGATAAATACCCCGGGGGGAGGTACATCACTAACTTTGGCGAATTCACCAAATTGTGTAGCAACCCCAACGCCCAATTTGTGTTTAACCGGATCGTTCCCGACAATGAGTCTGGAATGCCATTCCCAGAACGCCAGAGTCGTGGGTATGATGGACCCCTTACAACAGTTCCGTTTGGGAAACTCGTGGTACAGGTCGCTGCACCGCTATCGGATTGTCCAGAAAAACGATTCTTTATGAATTCAGTGGATGATGCGGGTGGGGGTAGTGTTCGTGAACGTATCATCCAACAAATTGCGGCCCTAGAATGCATGGAGGACCTGGAATTCGCACAGCATACGTTCAATTGTTTGCGGTGGCACGTTGATTCAAGGGACGAAAGTCTAAATTGGACGGTGACGCATATATACAGCCCGGAAAAACATAAATTGTTCTTCAATAACCCCGAACATGGGTTTCGTATTTACGTATTGGAATGACTGGTCGTGGATGTGCGACGTGGATATTCACACATTACTTGCCCTTGACACAAACGCGCGGAGATTGGAACATACTTCGGATATATTTGAATGCATTTTTTCTCCCACTCGTTTTATCACGTATGCTACAATCGCTCCCCAGACAGAGGGTCGGGATATCTGGGGAACCAGTACGACCGCGCGAAGTGAATGCACTGTTGGGACTACTCTTGAAAGAATTCGTCAGAGGAACTGATTGAGTCATTTTTTGTTAGATTTTAAACGGATTGGGCGTGTGAATGGTATCAGCGGGGTCGCCACGAATCAATTTTTTACTATCCGCATAGTATAGTTGAAGGGAGGCACGATATGATACCACCCGAACAATATTTACTGAATGAACTATTCAATATTTCCCCAAAATCGGGGGGTGTACCAACCGAATGGCTCACGGGAGTGTACGATCGAATCAACACGTCGCACCGTGCTGTCGCACCACTGACACATATATCCGTACCATCATCGGCAATTCCACCAACCGACCTTGTAAAGGGAAAATTCGTACCAGAAGATATCGCGCGCGATATCACATCCTTCTCTGGAAAGGCCGATAAGTACACCACCTCCTTCGCCAAACATACTGTCCCCATGGAATTCTTTGTGTACGGCCCAAACACATCGGGAGTGTTGCCCGAATTGCGCGCGATTCTTCCCGTGATTGAATGGATGTGTGTGGATGCGGGTGTGATATCTACTGTACCCACCGCACCCACCGCACCCACCGCACCCACCGCACCCACCACCCCCCTCACCATCCACCTCTATATGGGGGCCGCGAAAAAACAGTTTCCCGATTCACCCGAAACAACCATCACATACACCCACTGTAATGCGGCGGTCACATGGGCGTGTAATGTTAGTGGGGGAATCCTCGTCTACCGAAGAGAGGAGTGGGGAAAAACTCTCATCCATGAACTGTTCCACAGTCTGTGTTTGGATATGGCGGGGACTGGTGGTGGGGAGGGGATTGAGACGGAAATGAATACCGAGATGGACCGACTCTTCCACCTTCCCGGGAAACCAGAATTCTGCGAAACCTATTGTGAATGGTGGGCCACGGTTCTCTACTGCGCGGCAACCGCCTTCCAACATGGGCGGGATACAGATACGTTGAGCGGCACGACATTTAGACACGTGTTTCGGGAATGTATGGAAATAGAGCGACATCACGCATTCGTTCAAGTGGGGAAATTGTTGCGGTTCTGGAACGTTGAATGGTGCGATTTTCTCAAACATCACATGTGTCACAACATAAATGCCGACCGACCCAAACGATCCATCCCCAAAGAGGCAACCAACGTATTCTGCTATTTTGTACTGCGGTGTGTCATGTTTCACGATATGGATGCGGTGGTTCGGGTGATGGGGAGTGGCGACCCCAAGCGCAACGTACTGTTGAAACGCACATTCGCCGTTCCCAATATGACAAAACATCTCCAGTTCATTGCATATGGAGATGATTTTGATTCGGTGCTTCAATCATATGATCGATCTTTACAGATAATCGTATCGCGGGCACATAACTCGCGCATGAGCGACGCGCATATATCGGTAATTGTAGCCCATATAATGGGTAATTTCCGGATGACCGCGATTTCCGGATGGATGATTTGATTGGATGGTATATGATGATAGGATGACATGACACTGTGCATTCAATCAAAAACACTCTCGTAACATATCAACGATCGATTCGCATGATGTTCTCTCTGGCTCAGGCGATGGCTCAGGCGATGGCTCAGTCGATGGCTTGGACGAGTGCCCCTTATACTCACACGTCCATCCCTCCCATACATGGATCCAATCCGTCTCGTACAATTTCCCATATCCACGAACCCCCCACCCCGTCCCCCAACTGTTCCGCACAATGAAATGGGGACCGACCTCATCCACGTCGTACCCCACCAAGGTCACAGCGTGTCCCCCACGCAACGCGTTGTGGTCCGCATCTTTCACCCACAGTTTGTTGGGATCCGTCAAATTGTACACGGGAATCGCAACCATTGTCGGCCCATTCTCCTCCAACGCATGTTTCATACTGACAATATCGTCCGCGCGACTGTACGATGAGATTATGTGCCTTGATGCGTTGCCCATCAACAATGGGTCGCGTGCGATATCCACCATATCCCCCTGTGTTCCGTACGGGTACTCCGTCTCTTTCGGTACCCCAATCTTCTGTCCTATTTTCATAACGTCGCGACACGTCATTCCATTCTGGTTCTGGGTCGCACGACAGTTGAACATGAACTGGGGACTCAAATGGTCGCACCCCCGCTTCTCTTCCCATTCGTACATGGAACAGAAGACCTGGGGACCACATGTCCCGAACAAATCCCCCTGGTTGCGGATCGGCATCATCTGGGACGTATAATCCAAATTTTCAGGGAGGGGGAGAGCGGTATCGCCCACGAACGGCTGGTCTGTGGTAGTGTTCATCCCCACCATGCGCTTTTTCGGGAACATGAATGAGAGATCACGCGAATCGCGGGGCGAGGGCTGGATATTGAGTATCACCCTACAGTTGGGGGCCGGAGATATATATGTGATGGGGGTGGATTGGGGTTCGTCATGTAATCGGGGCGGAGGAACAAAGGAAACTATGGATGGGTCCGTTTCTGTATCGGACGGAATTGTGCCCATGATAGGTACCATATTTATATACAGTTGGGTGTGAGAAATATAATCCACCCACATTATATGTGGGACATTCGATGGATTGGTTGGGGATTGTTTGGTATTCGCAGCGTATCGTGTACTATTTCACTGGAACCCGTGTGCGCGATTGCAATTCGTCAAGGGGATGCGTGGCCCATTCATTCGTTGGGCGTGCCGCGTGTTTTTATACAATGAGTTGTGCGTGGTTGGGTGAGGGGAATAAACCATATAAGGCTATACCGTGAACCATATCAGTTGCCAGAATGTCCCTGCTTATATCGCGCGAGTTTGATGAATTATACGAAATATGTGTGGACCAGGGATGGGAGTCGCGCGAAAATACCGAGGATACAATGAGATTCGTTTCGCCAGGTGATTTGGCGGAGGTTCGGGTTGTCATGAAATGCGATCGTAAAATAAATATGTCGGTTCCAATTCGCTGTCACGGTGACCCCCACGCGACCCAGTATGTGACCCACCACATGGACGATGTCGCGGCGGCGGAGTTCGGGGAGATGCATGTGATGGAATGGGTATGTTGACAGGCTGTGATATGTGACGGAAATTGATCAGTGAGACATATCATGTGAATGAATAGACACATGATATAATCGCAATATATGGTACAAACGTAATGTTTCGAGCGCACCCCGGTCCACATCAAATCCGCGATTACGGAACGACCACATCAAATGGTACAGGGGATTGGGGACAATTGATTGATATATCGATCGACGAACCGAATTCGCTCATTGATGCGTATATTTCGACCCCCGTGAACGCTAAGCGAATGTTATCCGTGAACGATATTAGAAAAATAATACAGGTAACCACCGATGAGATAATTTCATCGGACAAAGTTGATGGATTAAACAATAAATCCATGAAATTTGTGATAACGATGGTGCACCAGTCTCTTTGTGATAGCGTGCGTCCCGCAGTATCGGCCCCACAAATGGAGCGTCTTATTATTGGGACCGCAGAACAACTTATTACGCACTACCATCGCTCGGACCGCATCAAGGCACGGTTGATGGGACGGTTGGTGGAAGATAACATGAACGAGTTCATTCGCCGTCTCGTCGTGCAGGGCGGTTCGGTGAAACCTGTTGTTGGGGAGGACAACGGACACGGTGAGCGGTACGAAACAGGATGTTTCACGTGGTTTTGGGATATGTTTCGCTGATTCGTAAGGAAAAACAACATTGTGAATTATTTATTTTAATTTAGGTCGCCGACCACACCACACCACCACACCCACCTACCCCGTGTACCCAACCAACCACGTTCACGCAACATTGAACCGCTCCCCCCCCCAATTCACCGTTATACTGGAACTTGACTCGTCACCGTACCACTCCGACATTCTATCGGCGATGTGAAAAGATGACATGATGGTTGCCTTGCGAATCGCCTCCTCGCATACAAATTCATTGAGTTTGGCCATGGTCTCTGTTACGTACCTCGTCTCCACGTTTCCGGATTCGGAGATAAGTTCTTTCCTCGCATCATTCATGATTCGTTCGTGGATATCGGATACCATTTCGCCATGCCAAACCAGTTCAGACACGATATCGAATCTCACGCGCGACCCCATATGTTTTTTATTTGGTTTCTCGCATACCTTTGTGCGACACATTGCACATTGGTTCGCTCCCCGCATATGTTTCACAAAACATCCCGGACAGAACTTGTGCGAACAGCCCAACTTCACCACCCCGTCCGTATCCTCGTCTAACGTCTCCATACAAATGGGACAATCGTAGGGGGTGGTGGGGGTGGTGGGGGTGGTGGACTTGGGTGGGTTCGCCTCCTCCGCATCCTCCTCATCCAACTCATCATCCGATTCGCTGATACTCAACATGAACCCCTCCTCCAACTCACCAACCGTCGCGTTATTGTCCCCAACATCTTCTTCGTTGCCAACCAACTCGTCCATCCCCATCGCAACATCATCGTGTGCGAAATCATCATTCACGTCAAACTCCCCAATCCCCCTGCCAAATGGAATGAAATCCGGTTCCGAATCCACGCATGTGCGGACATTGTGTCCAGAGAGACCGCAACGACCACAAGGCATTATTTGTTGTATGTGTACGTTGGCTTTTTAGTTTATATCTGTGTTTGTTTGACTTGGTGGTACCGACTGACCGAGAATCAATTTTCCATTTTTCTCCACTAGATGTAATGACCCATTTCGACAAAAACACGTTTCTCGAAATAGTAGGAATTCCATTCCACGAATTAGTTGGATATGGAGGAACCGCAATATACGCAACATTCATGCTTCCCCAGATTCACAAGACATGGAAGACTAAATCAACAAATGATATTTCCGTTTATATGTTATGGTTTCATGTATTGGCACTCATGTGTATGTTTTATTACGGGTATAATGTTGGGTCTATCCAAATCGTCGTATCAAATGTTATGTGTATAATGCAAACCCTTATACTGTTGTATATGGTACACACATACAGTCACAAACGGCATCTGTATGCGACTCATTTGTAAATGAGTTGCTGACGGGCGAATCCGTCCAATTCATTCTATACTGTATATGTAATGGGACTTAACCCGGAAATCGCTGGGTACGTTGCTGCAGGATTTTTTTCAGTATTTCAAATCCCGCAATTGTACAAGGCATGGAAGATTAAATCCGCCGCGGACGTTTCGGTACCCATGGTATATTGTCTAATATGTGCCTCTCTATTCACTTCATTTTACGCATACCACGAGAATTTACACCCCGCACTCGTTGCAAATTCCATTGTCGCCGTACAGGCATTTATCCTGTTGTGGTTGGTACATTTATACCCGTGATTGATTGGAAAATTGATACATGTGCCAACACATGTATTAATACCAATGATACGACCGCTCCCATGTCTTGTATATTCGATTCACTGAAACTACTCTTCCGGAAGCACGAAACGAAACCCATGCCGCAAATTGTTCGGTTCATACGGAAATCGGACACGGGGTTGTTAACGTTTAATTGGCGGATGACCGAATGTTACATATGTTGCAGTGAATTTTGCGGGGGGTTACCTCGCGCGTTCCCATTTGAATGTGACCATGAAATATGCAGGGGATGTTTGGTGCGTTATACGAAACATAACTTATCGGCTGGAAAACCACCGCCCAATTGTGGTATGTGCGAGAAACCAATTCGCACCGATTGGGGACCCAAGTCAGTTATTTGCTCAAGAGAATTATCCGATCACGAATGGGTTTGGATTCCAGGAAGTTCCCTTACAGGTAGACACCCCAATGAGCGACAACTTCAATTGGATACATTGCAGTATCAGTTGGCGCACGGGTCATCTCCTTCTCCGACATTTCGCGAAAGGGCGTATACGGTTTGAGTTGGTGTCGATTTATGCACCACCGTAGTTGGGATTTCTATATTTTTCGCCGCAACCTATCCGGCAACTACAATTGTACCCGTGATTATTTCCAGCATTGATACAGTATGTTTCAATAACGTGTGTTTTTATTTGGTGATAAATTGTACCAAATAAAAATAAGCCTCTGGGCGGAATTGAACCACCGACCTTTCCATTACAAATGGAATGCTCTAACCAACTGAGCTACAGAGGCAATTGGTCTATTTAACGTGGGTGCCTTCACGGATTTCGGTTGTTACAAGACTATAACTTGTCGGTCTCTGACGGGATCGAACCGCCGGCTTAACGATTAACAGTCGTTCGCTCTACCAACTGAGCTAAGAGACCCATATGGGAAAACTGTTTTATCAGTATAACACCACACCCCCACAATAAACATCGTGTTCTATGCACACGGATTCACCACAATATGGTAGAGACGGGATTTGAACCCGCGAAGCATTACGCAGCAGAGCTTAAGTCTGACCCCTTTGACCTGACTCGGGCACTCTACCTCAAGAAATCGCATCATTCTACACCACAGTTTATTTCCTCCAGTGACAACGACGGGATTTGAACCCGCGAAGCATTACGCACCAGAACTTGAGTCTGGCCCCTTTGACCGCTCGGGAACACTGTCTTGGGCGACGAACATGTGCCCTCACCCACCACCACCCCCCCAAACCCCCGGCGAGACTCGAACTCGCAACCTTTGGATTAGAAGTCCAACGCGCTATCCAATTGCGCCACGAGGGCAATTGATTTTTAAAGTGCATCATCACTCTTTTGAGTGCGCCAAATTTTCACAATTAATGAAATCCACGCACCCCCCTCCTAGTTCCGGTACCGGGACTCGAACCCGGGAATCTTGCGTGAAAAGCAAGTATGATAACCACCTACATCATACCGGAAAACGGTTTTTACAGTGCCCCACCACTCTGATCTGCTCACGCAGATATTGCTCCTTCTTGGAGTCGAACCAAGGTTGACCGAATCAAAACCGGACGTGATGACCACCTACACTAAAAGAGCACAATGGTTTTTAAAGTGACCCACACTCTGTTGTGCGTGCTGAATTGATTTGGTATAATAATCCACGCAACACCCTCCGGATACCTGGTACGGGACTCGAACCCGTGGCCACACGATTAAAAGTCGTGCGCTCTACCAACTGAGCTAACCAAGTTGATTGGGTTTTAAAGTGAACCATCACTCTATGTGCTCCCGGCGAGGATCGAACTCGCGACTTTAGCGTGTCATATTGTGTGCGGAATGCGGATATTAATCCGCTCAGGCATACCTTACAGTATAAGCACTACGCTCTAACCAACTGAGCCACGGGAGCATGTTTAGAACCGAATGGTCGCCTTCTCGCCACGTCAGCGGACACACCGTCCTCTCCCCCACAATGTATATACGGGTGTCATATCTAAACCCTTTTCCCATGGTACATGGCGCGTGTGGTGGGGGATGGTGTGTGCACAATGGGTCTGGGTATTGTACCTATTTATCCGTTGGATTTCCCACAATAGTGTGGGTGATGTAACATTATTCAAATATGCGAAACAAAAATGATTGGTCCATGAGTTCGTACCACACCATCTTTTCATCCCATACCGTCCATCCAAATCGACGGCGTCCACCATATTTACCTCTATATTTCCACCGTATATCGCAGGCAAGTATGCATTATTGCGGGAATCATTTTTCCCGCGAACAACATATTCCCGCGACCACACCCCCTTCCAAAACGCCCGTGCCCACCAACACGGTCGTTCCAACTTACAGTGAATCCACCGTACGTCGGCTCCATTTATAACACACAACCCATTTGTCCAGTTGGTAAAATGATACACAATAATACATTTAACCCTCGACCGAACAGCGCACCACGGGAACGGCCCGATATGGTAGATGACCCCAACCCCCGAGGACCGGGTGATACTTTGGGCGGACAATGGGCGCGGGAATCATTTCCAGAAACACTGCACTTATGTGCACGACAAATATATTTGTTCTGTATTCCCAGGTATGACTTTATTCCCGCACCCATCGCTCACTCTTTTCTCCAAACATCTCACTCACATCGCACGGAACCCACAGAGGACTATTTCTCGTCATTGGTTACGCCCAATAGGGCACAACGACTGGTAATTGCGGGGGATCTTTGCGTCGGGGAATGATATGTATGTATAGTATAACACGTATAACATACCATCATAACCGACACATCCGTCTCTACATGGAAGACCAACAATGGAATCAATTTTGCAGTTGGGTCAATTTTGTAAGTGGGCGCGGGATGGTGATATGAGTGTGGGGTGATGTGCGACGGGATGTCGTTAACGCGTAAGAACACCACCAACCACACTGTTCAATCGTACCCATTGATACCGGAAATCACCCAATTATCGTCCACCGCGTCGTCCACCACCGCGTTGTCCAACATGTCGTGCTCCAACTGTACCACATGTTGAACCGTACCCGTCTCGTCGTACAATGCCTCACCCACCCGATTACCGTCCTCTCCCCGCTCCCATATACGACATGTCTCGGTCGTAGCGAATGATATGATGACCTGTCGTTTCTCACACGGATGGACCAGGAATTTCTCTGGGCCGTACATACCGTCCAAGAAATCGCGGGCGCGGAGGAAGCCCATTGCGTATTCGGGGCGCTGGACAAATCCCTGCGCGGTATATGCAGCAACCACAGACACCACCACATCCTCATGTGCGATTTCGTGCACGTATTCCGCATTTCCCCGTATTTGTTCTGCCACCAATGTTGCGATATTGGGGGTGGTGTACTGGGCGATGGCGTGGATATCGCGATTCACGAAATCTTCACGGAACACCGCAAGGGCCTGAGTACATCCACGGATGAACTCCTGTTCACACATTCCCAGACATGATGATTCTGTTGGATTGAAATGGGTATCAAGAGAGAAATGGGTCGTTGGTACGATCCCAAACCGTGTCGCTCCCCCGCGAAGCGCTATTCGCGTCAGTGGATATTTCATCCACATTTTCATATTCATTTGTTGGTTCACTAACAACCTTACCTAACATCGGTCTATATTGTGTGGAGAGTGTAACGATGATTACATTGGAGGTTTCAAATCATATCGTAGAGAGAAATAGGACGTGGTTAGTAACAGGATAAACTTACACCACGGATATAATCGCCCAACAATGTACAATGTGGTTCATGGTCTGGTGCGATTCGGTCGTTGATGATTTACCCGCTTACACAATGGTTGGGAATACGTATGCGATTGTGGACGACACCACCGAGTTACCGTGCTTCGCATGGGTGGATGCTACAGATACAGTGATTGGTGATTCTGGATATAAAATGGCCAGAGGATTGGCTGTGATGGACGCGACTGATACTACTGTATCCCCCGACATTGTATGGGGCTCCACCGAGTTCGGTGTTCTGGAAAATAAACCAATAGGCGGGTCGATAGGAATTATTGGAACTGGTCAACCAGGATTCATATATTCCATCCCGGAACACGAGGCGGATGATTCCTATGTTTATATTCACCCCACGTCGGGGAAGATTCGGTTACAGAGAGAATTGGATTTTGAATTGAGGGATAGTATTCGATTCGCCGTCCACGCAAACGGTATGGATGGTGTGATTGTAACTACCGTGTGTGTGATTCGGGTATTGGATGTGAATGAAGCACCCATTGCGGGCGATGGTGAACCCGTGGTTAGTAACGTGAACGTCGCCACGGAAGTGGGATCCATCGTATACACAGTGGGAGCAGCCGATGTCGATGCTGGAGATGTGTTTGCGTACCATATCGAGGGAGGAACTGGGGCGGAGTATTTTGACATTGATTCGGTGTCGGGGTCCGTTCATGTGATTGCACCGTTGACGGGGTTGGATGTGGGGGTGTATACCCTACAAGTTGTTGTCACTGATACGGGTGGATTGACTTGTACGGTTGATGTACGGATTCACTTGACGGCCGCGGTGGAACAGGCTAAATTCAATGTTATATTGATTAGTTTCGGTGGAAAGAAAATCCAAGTTATTAAAGAAATTCGGGACCTAACTGGACTCGCGTTGCAAGAAGCGAAAGACATGGTTGACCTTGCTGGGCCACAATGTATAGTACTCACAGATGTTACAGAGGATGATGCGAACAGTGCAAAGGAGGAACTGGAAATAGCAGGCGCATCAGTTGATATCGTTCCGATTTAACGAATTGGAAACATATGATTCATACTATAACTAACAGTAACTAATGTTGTGATTCGATTCATCACAACATCTCAAGTGGATCTATTTTGATTTATAGAGAGAAATAGAATGTCGTACATTCACCCCAATGCCACAGTAGCAACTACCCGATCCAACGTAACTATCGTATACTATGTCAACTAACCATCGTAACCAACGTAACTATCGTGAGGACATGTAAAGGGGGTATTAAGGGGGTTGTGGAAATGAGTAAGGATTTGCCTATGGTAGTGATGATCCGTGCGAGGGGGGTACCGTGAGCGGTGGGGTTCTGTCATTCAACTTAGTATAAGTTGAGGTTAGGGAACCTAACCTACAGATTAAGGTTTTTCTAATTGTGTTTGATGTGCAGGGAACCATGGCGGGCGATGTGGCGTGCGATGGTTGCGGTGTGCGATGGTGGCGTGCGATGTGGCGTGCGATGGCGTGCGATGGTGTGCGATGTGGCGTGCGATGGTGCGCAATGTGGCGTGCGATGGCGTGCGATGGCGTGCGATGGTGCGCAATGTGGCGTGCGATGGTGTGCGATGTGGCGTGCGATGGTGCGCAATGTGGCGTGCGATGGTGTGCGATGTGGCGTGCGATGGTGGTTCCCTCGAGAAACAAAGTTGGAAAATCTGTAGGTTAGGTTCCCTAACCTCAACTTATACTAAGTTGAATGACAGGCGGTTTTTCTAATTGTGTAACTCTAGGAGAACCATCGTTAGGGGGAGTTCCTCCCCCAGACCCCCTGCGCGTGCTATATTGGAACCATGGTGGGCCATATCGCAACCTGCACGTGCTACATTGTAACATGCGCGTGCTATATTGGAACCATGGTGGGCTATATCGTAACATGCGCGTGCTATATCGTAACATGCGCGTGCTATATTGGAACCATGGTTTGTAGTTGTAGAGAGAAATAACACGGTGATACTGTGGCAACTATCGATCCAACGTAACTATTGCGTGCCATATCGTCCGCCCCATCCAACGTAACTATCGCCGGATCAATGTGTGGAAATGAGGGTTTGTGGATTCGAGTAAGGAATTCGGCAGGCGACCGACAGAGGGACTCCGCCCCCTCAAACTCCCCCACACTAGCGATATAGCACACGATGGGGCGTTGGGCCGCCGACCACCCGGACTTGCTACGGGGTTCGTTTTCGAAAACGAAAGGGTTTAGATATTGAGGCCGTGTATTGGGTACAATGGATATCGTAAACCTCATCGAAACCAACCCAATAACCAAGTTCTCTGGCAATTACCAATCGCGATTGGTGGGGAAACTCAGGGAGTCCTTCACGGAAACGCAACAACAGTTGTTCCTCGCAAACTTCTACTGTTACCTGAACTGCAGTAAGACAGAGTTTGTGGTTGACCTGGATGATGTATGGAAGTGGATGGGGTTCAATAAGAAGGTGAATGCTAAACGATGTCTAGAAAACCATTTCGTAGCGGGTAAGGATTACACAGTTTCGCTCCTCCACAAGGAGGAGCAAACAATTGGTCGCGGCGGCGGTAACAAACAGGTATTCAAACTGACAGTTCCCGCCTTTAAGCGATTCTGTCTCAAAGCAGGAACTACCAAGGCAGACGAAATCCACGAATACTACATCGAGTTGGAGGAAGTGTTGCAGGAAACCATCTGCGAGGAAAGCGTGGAACTCCAGAAACAACTTACGGTGACCCACGAAACCGAGAAGTGCGCGTTGAGAGAGACAACCATCCTGAGCCAGTTCCCCAACAATACCCAGTGTTTCTACTACGGAACCATCGCAAACGTCTCTGGCGAGGGGGAACCGTTGGTGAAGTTCGGGATGTCAAACAACCTGAAGTCCCGGCGAAAAGACCACCGCAAAACCTACGACAATTTCCGGTTGGTGAACGCCTTCCGCGTCAGCAACAAGACGGAAATGGAGAATGCGGTGAAATCCGACCCGGAAATTGCCGCACGGATTCGAACCATCATGATCAAGAGCCATTCCCTCACGGAACTCATCTCCATGGAAGGTCTGTCGTTCGATGACCTCGATAAGGAAATCAAGCGCGTGATGTCGGAAGTGGAATACAACAGAGAGAATTACACCAAACTCCAGGCTACCGTCAAGGCACTCCGGACCCAACTGGCCGAGGCCAACGAAGCCAATCACGGGTACCAATGCGACCTCGCCATGGCCGAATGTAAGCGCCTGCGTGTGGAAAACAGATTGATTACCAAGCGGTTCAACGCAATTAGTAATAGGGACAATTCGTTTCCCCGCCCCCTCATCGCACAACCATCGCAGACCATATCGTGGCCGACGGCTCCCCCAGTGGGAACGCCGTCCCCCATCACCAACGTGTGCCGCGACCTCAAGCGGGTCTTCCACGAAGATGGATCGCGCACCATTGACGGCATCAGGTACCAGAAGACCATGGGGACCCGGGAAGAGGTCTTCTGCGGAACCGCCTACTACACCTCGGGGAGACTTCACAGGAACGACCTCATGCGAAACCACCTAGGAGCCATCGTTTCCATCAGAAAATCCATCCACGAAACCAAGAACGATCGGTTCGCCAAATACGGCGTTAACAGGGGGGACTCCGTCCCCCCAAACCCCCCTGCGTAGCCACATTGGAACCTGCGCGTGCTATATTGGAACCTGCGCGTGCTATATTGGAACATGCGCGGGCTATATTG
>Ga0308011_10000240_pt1 | contig 29892 bp, 43 predicted proteins | sample Neamet177_FD_203144 | JGI IMG/M metagenome (GOLD analysis project Ga0308011, IMG submission 203144) | Marine microbial communities from water near the shore, Antarctic Ocean - #177 | ecosystem: Environmental > Aquatic > Marine > Unclassified | place: Southern Ocean | collected 2014-07-25 | reverse complement strand
TATCTCTCAGGAAAACTTTTTTGAATATTTCCTGTTACTGTTCCTGTTATCATATTACCACTCATAGGGCAAGGTGCTACAATACAAGTCATAAACACAACCTTACCTACTCTTTGACCTGCGACCAATCTCATTGGCTTAGTAGGTAGCACATATCCTACATCATTACCTATTTGTTCAGGAGTTGAGCCCGGAGCAGGTAATCCTGCCGATATAGGTTCTCCTGTAGGTATAACTCCATTATCTACGATAAAATTTCCTGCTTGATTTTGTGGACATCCCCCGTATATAGCATCACAACTAATTCCGTTAAAAGTTTGCCCTGACTGATTGAACCATAATGTATTTTCCATATTCTTTTTTTTAATAATCTCCTAGCATAAACTCTCCATCAAATCCTCTTGTTGGAGTTGCTATATTAGTAATGTTTTTTATTTGTGTTTGTGTTGGTTTTGTTGGAACCGGTGGTAAAGTTGGTCTTGTAGGCTCTGTTGGTCTTGTAGATTGCTCACAACATCTTTTTAGTATATTGTAAGCCTCATTATATGAAAGCGAAGCCCCTAAATTAGCAGCATAATTAGTAAATGTGCTTACTACATTTGTTAATGCAGTTGTTTGACCTGATGCAGTAGCATTTCTGAATTGAATACAAAATTCTTCAGGAACATTTTCGCAAGAATAATCTACATTAGGATTAGTTGGCTGACAACAAGAACAATAATCAGTTCCATTTGATTGGTCATAATACCAATTACCTGTATTTGGATTCCAACTTACAGGAAAACTACCTGTACCTGCTGAACACCTATCGCAATAATTGTTTTTTCCATAATTGTAATTAGCTTGACCAATAGTTCCTCCCATAGGAAGATTTACCCATCTTGGGTCATTACAAATTTTGTTACTTACATTGCCTTCTCCACAACATCTTAATAAAATATCGTATGCTTGGTCATATGTTAATGTATATCCAAATCCACCTGCATAAACAATAAATGGATTTACACTTCCTTGCATATTTGCTGAGTTTTTACCAAATGGAAATGCTGCGTGAAATTTAGTGCACCAATCTTGACTTACTCTTTCGCAAGAGAATTCTTCTAATCCACTATCATCACAACATTTTAAAACTAATGCATATGCTGCCGGTGTACTTATTCCTTCATTTAGTGCAAATTGATTTACTTCTTGCATTGCTGATTGAGCATCATTATTATTCATATATGACCAATACTTTTGACATACTCCTTCTGCTCTTACATATTTACAAGGTATATTTGAACCTGTTCCCGTATTATTATCACAACATCTCTTTAGATATGCGGAGGCTTCTTGACTTGAAATAGCTAAGTAAGATGCAACCTGAGATACAACCATATTCATAGATACTTGACTACCTGAGGATAAAGCATTTTGATATGATGTGCATAATATTGATTCTCTATCTCCTAATGAACCACAAGGTATATCTGTTGGCTCATCTGTTGGTAATTCATAACCATTACATAAACATCTTTCTGCAAGTAAAGACTTAGCTTGTTCGTTGCTTATATTATACATTGATGCTACAGTTGATGCAATCAAATTCATCTCACTTCCATTACCTGAAAGGTAGGCTAATGAATATTTTTCACAATACGCATCTACATTTGAATAATCATTTACCGGTGGTACTGATAATGAATTTACAGTTCTTATAGGCACTTGTGGTGCAGTTGTTTGACCTAAAGGTATCATTCGACTAGATGCTTTGCTAATTGATGGTATAACTCCTCCTGTATTTAGCAACATATCTATGAAAGCAATTTTATTTTTCAAGAGTTGTTGCCATCGTGGGTCTGTTCTTGATGATAATAATCCTTTTAAAGTATTATTATTAACACTTCTCCTATTTATAAGAAATGAATTACCAAATTTAGATAAGCCATCAATCATATTATTCTGAAATATAACAGATGGTTGAGTACCACTCAAATCTCCACTTTGATTAAACCATAAATTATTTTCCATATTATTTTTTTAAATTTTATTTGACTTGAATAATCCTCTGTTGTAAGCAATGTATATACCTGCTGCCGCTACTATTATCCAAGGTAATACCTTTGGTAGTTTATCAATCTTTGCACCTGTTGTTGTGTCTTGCTGAGGGTTACCATTAGAATCTCCTCCCGTTTCTTCTACAGAACTTGTTATTTCCGTATCATCAGCATTTGAAGCAGCACAATCAGCTAAAAAATCAAGCCTAGCTTGGTTAGATTCAAACTTCATTGTCGATGCTGCATCTACACAATCTTGTGGAATTTTTGTTCTTGTTCCACCTTCTCTAAAACCTGCATTAGGGTTGAAAGGATTTCCTGCTCTTCTATTAGGAGGATTAGTTCTTGCAGTTCTATAAGGAAGACCAAATATGTTTGCTTCTATATCAGTTCCATCTTGAGGAGGAACTGAAGTTATAGAAGTAGAAATATTACTTCTTCCTCTTCCTCTTCCTCTTCCTGAGCCGGTTTCACCTTGATTACTATTTCCTCTAATAAATGGCATCTATTATTTTTTAAAATATTTTTGATATGCGTATAAACTAGCCATTCCTGCTACTACACCAATCCAATAATTCTTTTCGCTAAAAATACTTCCATATCCTTCACTATGAGATTCTCCCGGCATTACTGTTCCATCAGGCATTGTGTGAGTAGGAGGTACTGTTGATTCTATTGTGCCATCCACACCAACAAATACTTGGTTATTTAATCCATTATTTGACCATTGAGATTGATAATTTAGTGGAGTTTGTCCTGTTCCTGTAAATCTATTATAATTCATATTTTCTATTTTTTATTTTATTAATCGTTAAACCACATTGAATCATTATATCCACCAAAACCTTGTTGGTTAAAGTTTGAATATGTTCCATCAAATCCTGATGATAATCCTGTGCCTGAAGTCAATGATGTATTATTTGCATTTAAACCTGAAGTAACATTAGATAATGAAGAAGAAACTACATTTCCATTACAATCTACATTTGCTAAAGCATTATAGTTAGTTGCATTCGGGTCTGAACATCCTGAAACAGGTGCAATACAAGAACCATCATCAATAGTTGCTAATGAATTATAGCCTATTGAACTTGGATTAGTACATCCCATTACTCCTGCTATACAACTTCCATCGTTACAAGTTGCTGAAGGCATATAGTTTTGTGCCGTTGGGTCAGTACACCCTCCATAATAACAACCACAGTCATTATTAACTGAAGCACAAGTAGGAATACTATTGTTTAGAACAGGACCTGTTGCAGGACCTGTACTTATAGGACCTCCGCCTCCACTTGTTATATTTGCACCACTACCTGATGACATTCCTGTTGATACTCCTCCGTTTATTGCTCCTGCTTGGTTAAGCCAAGCATAATTTTCGTTGTTTTGTAAAAAGCCCATATTTTTTTTTTATTTAATTAATTTTTTTTGTGTTTTAAAGAAAAGAGAAAGGGGACACACCCTCCCCTTGACTCAAAGAGTCAATCTCTTTCCTAATCTTTTTATTTAAGGTACATCATCAAAAAATTCTTGTACCGTTTGTATTTCACTTTCTGTTCCTGTTTTTCCATTAAATGATAAGTTATCAGTACCTCCTGCAAATCCAAATCCTTTACCCATACCATAACTATGTTCCATTTCACTCTGCTTAGGATAATCATCAGTAAAAGCAAATTTACTCTTATAGAAATTTCCTAAAGGACTATCATACTTTTTACCAAAACCGGGAACATTAAAATTTGAAGAACCGTTAAACTCGCTATATCCTGAAAAACTGCTAAATCCTGCTTTTTGCAATGCTTCATCGCTTACATCTGCTCCTGATATAATAGATTTATAACTTCCTTCTGTTATTTTACAATCTAAACAATTACAGGTTCGATTTATACCAAGAGTGTACCAAGAACCCTCACACTTACAACATAAGTCATAGTATTTCTTTATTGCTTTAGCAGTCTTTCCTCCTAAATTACCATCTATCATTAATTCTTGGTCATTACCTGTACAACAATATCCATAAATATGGTCATCTTGGTTGTTTCCGTGTTTTTCATTAATAGCAAGTTGTATTTGTGCGACTGCCTTATTGTTGGCTCCATTATTTAAAGGAAAAGAAATACCTCCTAATGTAGTTGTTTCGCCATCACCGGGTGTGTGTTTATTATCTTCTTTATCTAGTATTGCTTGTTGTTCGGGTGTTAGTTCTATACCATCTGCATCTTTTTTTCTTAATGCTTCTAACTCTCTTTTTTCTGAAGCTGATAAACCACTACCTTCTTTATCATTATTAGATTTAGCTATAGAACGAATTCCAAAAAACAATCCTGTTGCTAAGACTAATCCTCCTATACTATATAATGCTATTTTTGTTGTTTTATCCATAATTTTATGCGTTTCTAAAAGGTGGTTTGGCAGCTAAAATTTGTCCTATTGCACTTATTTCCTGTTTATCCATTTCTCCTATTTTTGTTCTTAAATCTCCATATCCTTTTGACTCAAACTTGGCAGATATTTGACTTAATGCTACTCCATCAGGTATTGTTCTTAGTACTCCTATTATATCATTATAATCATCTGTAAAATAACCAAATGAATCTCCTAACTTTCTTGCTTTTTGTAATGCTGAACCTTCTGTTAATAAAATAAATCCTCCGCTTGTATAATTGTTAAAGTAAGTAGGATTAAACCATTCATTGTAATTACTTAGATTTATTGATGAACCACCAATTGCACTAAATATTTCAGTATATAATTTTTTTCTTCTTATAGAATTATATACTAAATAGACAATACCTATTCCTGTCAAAGAAGCACCTAATGTTATTTTTTGTTTTCTAGTCATTATTTTCCGATTGCTTTTTGACCTCCGCCTATTTGTCCTGCTTCTGACATTCCTCTTGTTCCAATAGCTGCTCCTAGTCTTGTTGCTCCTTCAGGTGTTTTAACAATATTATATATCATCAATCCTGCTCCTCCTACAATAATTAATACAACAATTTTAGATATAGTAGAGCCAAAGTTTATTGAATCTCCAAAAAATCCTGCAACTCCACTTCCAAAGTCAACTGTTCTGTCTAAAATATCTCTGTCTAATTGAACCCCTTGAGAATCCATATACTCTCGTAATTCAACAGAATCCCCCGGTGCTTCTTTGTCAAAATTCAACATCCAAAGTTGATTGGCTTTTGATTTTCCAACACAACTTTTTAATGACTTATGCCATTCAATCCAAGTAGAAAAACTACTTTGATTTGTGGGTATTATTAAACAGGCTTGTTTGCTCATATTATGACCAACATATTTGTGAGTTAGTATTAAAAGTTATATTGTCGTGATTTTCACAATTTATAGCTGCATCTAATCCATCTGCATCTACCCAAAACTTTTTAATTTTACAATCTCTTCCATCTAAATCAACTGTATCTCCTACATTTAATTCATCAGTAATTAATTGCCTTCTTGCGGTTTCTACTGCTGCCGGAGTGTATGGGTCATCTATACTTATAAATTTACCTTTACCTCCTCCTTCTGATTCTAATGCAGGTAAACAAGTTGAAAATCCATCTTTAGGCTCTAATGTCAATTCAGTAGAGGCATTACCTACACTTCTTTCTTTATCACCCATATATGGACCTTCTACAGGATTATCAAATTCTCCTGATATTTTATAAGGTGCTTGTTTGTCTTTAAAAAATAAAAAGTACGCAGCAACTGCCGCTACTGATGCTCCTATAATTATTTTAGTTTTATTATCCATTTTTTTATTTAATCAATTATTTTAACAACTACAATTACAATTAATGCAGCTAACAAAAATGTATTAGTATCTAAGTCCATTTCGTTATTACTACTTAATAAAGGTTCTTCAACATCTTCTACCATTAAATCTTCTAAGCCCATATCATCTGTATATGATTCGATTGGCTCAACTTTTTTAATCACATCCTCTTTAATAATCTTATTTCTAGGCTCAAATGCATCATCTCTTTCAATACGAGTTACATCTTCTAAACTATCTCTTTTTTCTTTTTCCAAAGACAGAGTATTTAGTTTAGATTTTAGAATTAATTCATCTTCTTCACAACTTGGTTCTATAGAAGAAACTTGTGTAATCATTTCTTCTAAATCATCATATTGCATATTATTAGTTCTTAAACCTGAACTAAATTTATCTTTATTAGGGATGTTGTAAACTGTTACATTGTCATCACCCCAAGCAGATGTACTATTTCTAAATGCGTTATTATGATTATTTAAGAATGCCATATTAGAGTATGTTTTGTACTGATGTTATTTTACAAGACTTTCTAGCCATATTATATGCGTTTTTAAATCCGGGTCCTATATAGCCATCTACTCCACCTGAAGCATCTATGATAGCTTTAATATCAGGACTTAAATCCGATAATTTTGTCTGCATAGTTTCTATCTCGTTACTTGAATAGTCATCCTTTTTAATTCCATCAGAAGTATAAGGGTCTGCCGGTGCATCACAAGTAGTTGCTATAGGATTTTTTTCCTTCTCTTTCTTTGCAAAAAGTTCAGAAAATAAATTTCCTAATGTAGTTCCTAAACTATCTACTGTATTAGTAGATGGGTCAGACTGATTTGAACCTCCTCCACCTGTTGTAGTAGTAGTTGTAGTAGTGCCTGATTTTCTAGTTAGTAACCATATCCCCACACCTAATGCTCCTGCTACACCAACACCAATAAGAATTTTATTAGTATTTGCCATAGTTTTACTTTTTTAAGTATTTAGTATATGCCCAATATCCTACGATAAGTGCTCCTGCTACAAAAATTACTTTTTTAGTTGGAAAGTTTGATACACTTGCACTTGCTGAAACATCTGAACCACCTAATGATACTGAACCGCTTACTGCTGCTCCTTTTGGAAATTCAATATTTTCATCTGCGTGGTCCATAACAACTTGTTCTTTAGTTCTTGGTGCATCAGGAATAAATCCTTCTCCATTCATATTAATGAATTCTTCATTTTCAATGAATTTTGCTCCATACTTATTTTTTTGCTCTCCTACCCACTCACTAAATGGAGTATCTGAACCTGATAATTTGTAAACTTGATTTGCAGTCATTTTTTTGATTTTTATTTATGTTAATTAATTATTGTTTATTTTTTTATTGTTTAATAGCCTTCACACATCCAAAGTGAACATCCTCCTCCACTTGCATTGGAATAATTTTGTAAAGGACTTATTGCCGATGCTGAACTATTATATAGATTTGGTCTTGGCATAGGACTTAAAAAAGGTCTTGGCATAGGTTTTGGCATAGGTCTTGGATATCCTAAATAATTATTATTTACTCTTCTTGGACCTCCTGTTTCTATAGAATGTGTATGATAAGGAACACTAGGTCTTAAAGGTCTTAAAGGTCTTGGTCTTCCAACAGGTGCAAAGATTGGTTTTCCCATTCCAAGGATTGGTCTTGGCTTGTAGCCTAATGGTGTATTACCTCCTGTTGAAGGACTTACTGTTGGAAATTTTGGTTGAAATAACATAATTTTATTTTTTTAATATTAATACTAATAGCATAACTCCTACAAGTGCTCCTCCTACTATATATAGGTTCTTTTTTTCTTTAGCTGATTTTGCAGCTTCAGAATCAATTAATTGTTGTGCTTGTTTAAAAGTTGCTTCGCTTTGTGCTGCTGAATCTTCTCCTAATTGTGTTAATTGATTTCTAATTTCAGATAACTCTTCATTTTTATCATTTACTGATTTAATTGAGTCATCTATTTCAGATGAAACAGTAGTTTCTACATTACAATCTCTTGCATTTAAATAACTTTGCACTTTACTTCTATGATGATTTGCTGCTTTTCTTTTTCTTTTAGGAACTCTTGAATTACCTGTGTTTGAATCATATATATCCTGAAAGTATTCATTACAATCTTGTAATTCTACGCAACTATCTCCTGCTGCATAATCACAATTCGCTTTTTGTTCATTTTCTTCATCTTTATATCTATCGCTTTCGGCTCCTTTAGGATTAAAAACATCTTTAAACCAACCGGGGTGATTTGAAAAATTATCATCTGCGTAAGAGGATATATCTGTATTTGCATCACTATCTAAAAACATAACTTATTTCTTTTTTAATATTAATATTAAGATTACAATTCCTGCTCCGAACATAATCATTTTATTTCTTTTTGCTAATGCATCTTGTTCAACTTGAGCATCATCTTTGCTCTGCTCTAAATCATCTTTTAATGCCTGTACTTCGGCATCTTTTTGAGCCTGTAGTTCAACTACAAGATTCTCAGAAGCTACTGCTTGTTCGTTAGCTGCTTCGTTAGCTGCTTCTACTTGGTCGTTAGCTGCAATTACTTCATCTTGAGCAGTATCTATAGCAGATGTTGAACCATTACAATCTCTTGCATCCATAAATGAATCTACTTCAGAAATTGCTTGATTAATATTGTTAAGATACTTTTCTCTTAAATCTCTATCAAACTGTTTGTCTACTGCTGCACTATTCCAAGAAGAATAAAGTGAATTTAAACCTGTTTTTGCCTCAACATATTGTGAGCAATTCATATCTGAATTTATCGGAACCTCATTAGATACCTTTGAAGTAACACTACTCAAAGCACTTACCATACTAGCTAAAGTATATCCGTATGAATTTTTTGTTTTTGCTATAGCATCATATGCACTTTTAACAGAACTGTCTTCAGCATATTGTCCTAATAATTTATGACCCATACAACGAAAAATACCACTAAAACCACCGCATTCAGTACTTCCTGCATCTTTGTGTTCTTTTATAGATGGGTCAATTCCATATTTTGTTGCAGCAGCCAAATAACCACTTGATATAGGTCCTGCTGCATTACTCATATTAGAAGTTTGCCAATCGGTTCCTTGTAAGTTTGCTCTTCTTGCTCCCGGTCTTGAACCACTTGCATATAAAGAAGCATCTTGTGTTGCATCTGTATCAAAGTTTCCAAAACTATTTCCGTTAAAATCACTATCTATAAACATATTCTTTTTTTTGTTTTAATTATCCATCACACCGTTTTTAAAACGATATGCTCCTAATTTTAATCCTTCAACTCCTCCGAATTTAGACTTACTTTTACAATCTTTATTAGTGAAAATTCCATCTCCACTATCATCCATACTATCACAACCTCTATCCCAAGTTAAAACAGGCTCATAAGAGTATTTATCTCCTCCTACATTAATTACTGCACTACCTGATTGATTAAACCATAGTTCTGTACTTCTTTGTGCTCCTGATTGATTAAACCATAAATTGTTTTCCATTTCTTTTTTTTTTAATAATCGCCAAACATAAAATCACTTTTGTCATTTCCTCCATCAAAACCTACAAAGACTTGATTAGTTGTACCATCATTAGACCATTGATTATTTGATACTCTACTATTTCCACTTGCATTTAACATTGATGGAGTAATATTTTGATAAGGGTCAATCATAGTTGTATTAACTCTTGTAGAAGTATTTCCTGCAACTGCATTTCCTGTTGTTACACTATATTGTTGTGTTGGACCTCCAATTCCGCCTCCTCCAAAAATTGATGAATAATCACATCCACTTCCATCAGGCAAACTACATAAAGGATAGCAAGGGTCATTTGCTACATATCTTCCATTACACAACATTGTTTGATTTTTCATATCTTTATCTTTTTGCTAGTTTATAAATTCCAAATCCAACTCCACCAAGAACTACTAAACCAATAATTAGGTTCATAGGACTAAGTGCTGAATTAACTACTCCTGCTCCTGCTGATTGTAAAACTTGTTGCTGAGATGCTACATCTCTTTGAAATGCTGCCTCTTCTCCTGCACAAGATGCTTCCATACCATCTTTAACACTACTTCTTCTTATGTCCCTAGTTTTAATTGCTCTTCTATTTACTCTTTTCGCACCCTTACCTCCGCTTCCGCTATCGGCATTTAATCTTTCTAAATCTGAATCTAATCTATCTAAACTTGATGTAAGAACTGCACAATTTCCTGAATTAGGATATGATGAATTTACTTTTGCTTGTTCTTTTGCTTCTCTTTCTGCCTCAGCTTTCTTTTTACTCCAAGTAATACCTAAAAATCCGGGGTGATTACTCCAAACATCACTATCAGGCATTTTGCTATTATCACTATCAGATAGAACCATATTTGGTCTATTACCCATATGATGGTCTAGTGTTATAGTTTCTTCCCCTGATGCATTTAAAGCAGTACCGAATACCTGTGATACTCTTACCGCTTCTTCTTTTGTTATATTTCCTGATTGATTTGACCAAACAGTATCACTCCAAGGCATATCATTTGGTACATCAGATGCCATACCATCAAAGTTTAAAAATTTATTTTCCATTTTCTTCATTTTTGTTATTAAGCTGATTCTTGTCCTTTATAATATCCGTAGCCAATTACATAAAATAATACACCTACTGACACCATTGATAAAGCAAAAGCACCTACACTCATTTTAGCAGCATTATTTGAACCCATACCACTCATATTACTATATGAAGTTCTTCTTCTATTGCTCATAGCTGCAACACTATTATCAGGAGTTCTTACACCGCCTTGACAAGCACCTTCACATCCACCTGATGGAACTGCTATTATATATGGTGGTACTGATGGTGGATTACCCGGACACTTGCAATGAAAACCATCTTCTCTTCCTAATTTTGCCATAATTTTAATTTTTATTTATTACTTAGCAGCAGTACCGCCTTTTCTTATTGCATAACCAATGACAAATGCAGTCAAACCGATGCCTAAATATCCCATTACTAATTTTGCGACACTCATTTTCATAACTTGCTTCTCTTGTAATTCACCTGAAGCATATCGGAAACGAACATCTACCGGGGATAAGGGTTTACCTCCTCCACCTGCTCTTCTTGATAATGGTGGGTCTGCCGGTCTTGGTCCTAAAGGTCCTCCTACTCTTCCGGGCATTGCTGCTAACCATTGATTAGATGCATTAGGTGTTGCTCTTCTATCCATTCCTGTTGGTAAATATCTACCTCTTCCTGATGCATTAGAGAATACACCTCCGTTTTGCCACATAGTTTCTCTGTTTCTTCCTGCCTGTTGCCAATTAGTACCCGTAAAACTTCTAAAGTTTTGTCTTTGTCCTCTAGGACCATAATTAGTTGAGCCTTTTGAAGGAACTCCTCTTGTTTTTGACACACCTACTCTATTGTCATCTCTTGGTTTTTCTACACATACACCATTTTCACATTCATAGTTACAATTTGGACCACAAGTAGGACACGCTAACATACTGCTACAATTAATTGACATAATTTTTCTTTTTTATTAATACTTTTATTTACTTGCTCTCAAATTAGGTGCGTTATTTGTAGTGCAAAATTTATTTCTTTCAAAATTTGTTATAAACTGATTTAAAATATCAAATCTTTCTTTGTTTTGAGGTGTTGGAGTGTCCTTAAATGTTGTAAGGAAACTTTGATAAGCCTCTATTCTTGGGTAACCAAGAGCCAAATAGATTAATAATCCATTTAAATCTGCTTCTGTTTCATCTTCCATATTCTCATTTAAATAAAAATGTGAAAACTCGTGTAATAAAATTGCCATTCTCATAGGAACTGTAAACTTTTTATAGTGTGCTTTGCTTACTTGTATAATTCCTTTTGACTGACTAATTCTTGCAGGGGTTTGTATTACCAAACCTCTTTTTGTTCTAATATCATCAAAGTAATCTATTCTAAAATTACCCTCATCTGAGATATATGTGCTTCCATTTGGAAACTTTCCTGCACTTAATATTCCTGCATTGTCAGAGAACTGTTGAGCAAAATTTGCAAAATCTCTAATTTTTGGATTACTCCAATCAACACAATCCATTTTTCTTTCTAAAGGTCTAGCATCTATCTTAACTACTTTGAAAGAATTATCCTGTCCTTTTTTAAGATTTCCATTAGCTTTATTGTAAACACTTATTAATGATTCATAAGGTGACATTGGCATTCTAACAAAAAACTTTTGTGTACCACTTATTGTAGCATATCTATTTGTATAATCTGTATTAGGCTTGTTTATATCCTTTACTACTATTTGAATCTTTTGAGGACCATTTGTAGCGACCTCAATCATAATAGTTAATGATTTTTGCTTTGTTTTAAATAAAATATTCATTTTTTAATTATCCAAATTATTACAGTTAATACTATTATTCCACCTAATGCTCTTTCTAATATAGTTTTTACCGGTAGCCCTTCTACTTTCACTACCATTTCTTCCGGTTCTATCGGTTTCAGAGCCATAATTCATTATTTTTTTAGGTTAATTATACTTTCTTTAGCTATATAACCTCCTGCTAAACCTCCTGCTAATACTCCCATCCAAACACTCTTTTTTCTCCATAAAGAAAGAATTGCTCCTAATACACTTCCTAAGACTGCTCCTTTTAGCAACTCTTTGGTACTATCTTTTACTAATGCGGCTTTACCATTATTAACAATACTACTTATATTGTCTTGAGTTTCAGGTGGCATTTCCATTTTATTTGATACATTATTTTGTTTATCAAATGAAATTTCAGGAGCCTCATCAAAAAGATTTACTTCTCTATCAAACATATTTCAAAGAACTAAGTTGTTGCTACAGGTGCCGGTGCCGGTGCCGGTGCTGCTGCCGTTTTACTAGCACCACCTTTATTTCTACCACTAATAATAAAATATCCTATAACTGCTAGAACTCCTACTCCTAATAATATAAATGTAACCTTACTTGAACCTCCTAAACCTGCTTGAGTTGGAGGGGCTACACCTACATTTGCCTGTAAATTCATTTGTGTTAGCATTAAATCTTTATTCATTTCAGCAAGTTGCATTTCGTGTGCTCTTTGCTTTCCTGCTTCTTTATATTTCTTATTGCCTGAAAATATTCCTGCTACAGTACCCAAAACGGCAGTACCTGCACCAAGCCAACCATCTCCGGTAATTTTCCCATCAGCATTCATAAATCCATCTCTACTAATATCTGTATCTAAATCACTAACTCTTTCGTTAATATTTACTGCTCCACTACCATCTATAAAAGGTAATTGGTTAGCTGCAATTAATTTCATAAGAGCAACTCTTACACATTTTTGCACTAAATTGTTTGCAACAACCGTTACTATTTCTACTTTTCCTGCTCTTGCTGAAATATTTATTCCGCATCTAATAAGTGCTTTTTTCACTAAAGCCGGTCTGCCTTCAATTACTTTTGCAACTTCTGACAACATTAGTTCTCTCGTTATAGCCATATCTTTTGTATTTTTTATTGCTTTAAAATTCTCTTTAAAATTATGATATTCATATTTCATATTATTTTTTTGCTATAATATATCCTACTGCAAATCCTACTGCTAATAATAGAAGTGGAGATGTAGATTGCATTTTCATCATTCTTTTATCTCTATCTCTTCTATTTCTTTTTAATTTATCTTTTAGGATTTCTTTTTTTACTTCTTGTATTTCTTGTACTACTTCTTTTGCATCAAAACCTGTATTATTAGATGTAGGCTTAAATGAAGATGGAGCCACAGGCTCGAAAGGAGTAGGTTCAGCAACTACAGGGTCAGCAAATCCGGGTGTTCTACCCGTTGCATAAGAAAATTCTTTGTCTGAAGTTGTTGATAATGTGAATGCTGATAATAAAGATTTATCAGGATGTATTTCTGTAATATCTTGTAAGGCTACTTTTTTGTATTTTCTTACAATTATTTTTAGTCTGTTAATTAATTCATTTACACTATTGGTAGCTTTAAAACCATAATTACTTAAAAGTTTATTCGCTCCCGAAGAATTATTGTGTGCTATATATTGGTATAAATTCATTTTATCTTGTTTATATATCTATCTTTTTATCTTCCTTCTTATTTTTTATCTTTTTCAGTAAAAAAAAATGGGGCTTGAAACATATGCCTTTGCATTTGCCTCTGCCCCATTTAATATCTAATCTCTAAAAGTTAATAACTTAATATTAACCCTGTAATGCACGAGCGACTCCTTGACCAAGAACAATCTTGTCTTGTCTTACTACATTTGGATTACCATAACCACGAGCAATAGAATTGCCTGTTAGAGCACGACCTTGAGAAACAGTTTCAGATGGGAACAAGTAGACTTTTAAAGTCGCTTTTGCTGCTATACTGTTAACTGTTAATGTCGTAAAGCCATCCCATTTATAGGTATGCTTTAAAACAGTAATGTCTGTTTGGTTTTGGTAAGGGTCAATTGTAGGAACAAGAGTTTTTTGTTGTTGATTACCATTGGAATCTACTACTTTCACTACGATAGTTTCTAATACCTGTGTTGAGCCTCCATCACTTTGTAGGTAAGTTAATCCAACCACGAATGGTTTAGATGAACTTTGCCATAAAAATTCAAGATAAGTTACACCTGAGATAGCCATATTATATAGGATATCTGCCGTGTTACCTGCTTCACCTGCGGGAATACCACCTGCTGCTGCGATTGCCGTTACCTTAGTTATCGTATTATATGCTCCTCCAATTTCAACAGATGCTACATCTGCTGCCGTAGAGTTATATAATGAGATAATGTAAGGTTGTGATGAACTAGCATCAGCCGACCCCATAGCGTTTAAGTATTCTTCTTCAGAACCACCAAAGTTGAAAGAGTCATCCCAATCAGAATATTCGCCACCATTAGCTGACAAATGTTCGTTTGAAATGTTTTCTTCTGCATCAGAGAAATAACGGTTTAAATTTTCCATTTTTTTCTTTAATTTATTTGGTTAAACAATAATTCATAAAACTTTTTTATGAACTGAACAATAAACTCCCCTTTTACGGGTTACTCTTTTTTACAAAACTTAATAAATATCTTTGTTTTCATTTATCAACCAATTGGAGCCGTAGGCTCAACAACTAGGACTAAATCAAACGAAATGCCCTTAGGACTTACAATCAATTATTATTATGCTTCACCATCTTTGTTAAGAAAATTCTTTTCAACCATATTTGCTCCAATGATACCTATCATTACACCAAATGCGACTCCAAGAACACCCATTAACATCGACTTCTTTCCTTTTCCTTCAATCATCTTACTAAAGATTTTAAATTAAACTTGGCACTAGCCATTGTTAAATACATACACAAATTTATAAACTCTAATAAGTTTATATGCATAATGGTATATATATAAGTGTAACGGGTTTAGTTGAAGTTATTTTAAAAAATACCCTTTAACCCTGAGGAAGTATAAAAAAAGTTGAAATTATGTTGAAATTATAATGATTTTTTAATTTCATTTACTATAACTCCATTCATAACTGAAAAAATACCTACTATTAAAGCAAGTTTAATCACCTCATTAGAATCGGGTAATTTGAAGTTATTTGGATTTTTTAGTTCGCCTTCTAGTTCTTTTGTGTGGTTTTTACCCATATTAAAATGGATAATGGCTTCTGTCATAAATAACACAAAAGTTGTTCCACCAACAATAAGACCTAAATTCTTTTTCATTAGGCAAAGATATGTAAAAAAATAATATTAAATATTAATTCAATACTTTTTCAATTTCCATACCTGATAATACATATTTAATATCCGGATTTATTGCTATATGATATTCTTTATAAAGCCCCATAGCAATTGCCATAGAAACCGATGGATTGCAATAAAATTTATCACATTTTTTAATCATCCAAGCCATATCATACAAGTCTTTTACTTTATCTCCATAAAATATTAAATCATCTTCAACATCATATTCTTTGATAAGAGCATCATATTCATCTTTTAATCCAATAAAATAATTTTTATTCTTTTGGTTTTTGATACATTTTTCCCAATTAAAATCAACACCCTCTCTATATCTTTGTGTTATATGAAAAACATTAAAATCTTCTTTTGGAATCTCTATGTTATTATTTAATTCAGGAGTTTTAAATTTAAAATCATCTTTTAATAATAAATAAGGAAATGGTGTGTCTTGAGGGTTTTCTTTCCATACTCTAAAATATGCGAACACTACTTGTTCTTCAAAAAGTTTTGGAGAAAGTCTAAAATAATCTAAATCATAATCTAACTCTACTGAATTATCATATTTCACTTTAACTTCTGTATCAATTTCAGATGTAGAGCCTTTTTTATAAGTTTTATCTCCATATTCATCTTTATATAATACAACATTATTAATATAGGGTTGACTTTTAAGCAATCTATAAAGTGAATTATATTGTTTATCTATTGCTGAATATTGATGTTTGTTTTTCAAATAAATATCTCCACCGCCTTTTTTAATTATTAACGGTAAAGAAAATATTACATCTCCTAAACTTCCACTATGGAAAAAACTTTGTGCTCTTTTTTTAGGAAAATTCTCTACTCCTACTTCTTTTGTAAATTCCTCTGTACTTTTTACATTCATCCATTTTAATTTGTTCTTGGAAAAATTCTCCCAATCAAGAGTTATTTTTCCTGAAATGGCAGGTTTTTTCTTTTTATCAAATGTAATTATACCAACTCCTGTATCTGTGTCTATAACTGACATCTCTACATCTTTTCTTTCGTTTCTAACCCTTACAAATGCTTTCCATACATCACCATTCCAATAACTTGTTACTGCCGGTACTTTTTGATGGTCCTCTTCCAAAGGCAGACAGTCGTGCATTAAAATTGTCCCTCCTTCATTTAAACAATTTATTGAATTATTCAAATCTCGATACACTTGTTCATTTAAATGCAGTCCATCTATAAATATAATATCATACTTATTATTATATTTTTTAAAATAATTATCAGAAGTCATTCTAAAAGCAACATCCATTTGAGATGGGTGCCATTTTTTATCAGAACTGCTTTTAGCTTTTGCAAAATCAGCTAAAAATTTATCATCTAATGGGTCACACCCTTTTTTATCTTCTATATTAATCTTATTAAAGCATTCATTATCTCTAACACCTATTTCAAGATATGTTTTATAATTATTTTTTTTTATTAATGCATTTATAATATCGTATCGTTTCATTTTATTTAATTTTAAATTATTCGAGAATAAATTAATTGAAATATTGTTGTCTTATTCTTGCCCTTACTTTTTGAATTGCTTCATTCCTATCAATAGTCTGACCATCACTTAAACTTTTTTTGTTTATAGCAGGTTTAACTACTGAGTTAAAATTTCTTGACAAGTATTCATCAATACCATTATTGATAATAGTTTCTGTCATTTTTCCTTTTAATTTTTCCTCATCTAAATCTACATACATAAAGTATCTTGGATTGTCATTAAAGTATTGTGTGTTTACAATATTTTCAGCTATACTAAACAATTCATATTTATCAGGAAACTTATTTTTATGCCTTTCTATACTATCAGAGTTTTTATGAAACCTTAGCCAATTTGCATTCTGCCAAACTTTAGTTGTAATTCTCCCTATACTTTGAAAATGCATTATTATATCTAAATCTGTATGTCGATTTGAACATATTGCTCCAACAATATCTGTTGGTAGGTGGTCACCAACATACTTATTTATATCTTCAATAAGAAGCATACCTCCCCTGAAATAATGTAATATATCCCAAAGTTGATTTGCTATCTCTTTAAGTGTAAGTCTTATTCCTGTTTTCTCATTGAAAGGTCTTACCCTTCTTATCTCTGCGGTTGGCATTACCGAAAATCTAACTAAGTCCTTCATTGAGATTGCTTTATAATCTACAAACTCATCATTAACATCTAATATTAATACTCTACGAGGCTCTACTCCTTTTTCAGGATTACCATAAACATAGGACTCAATAAGTATTTTAGTTTGGTAGGTTTTACCAATTCCTTTTTTCCCTACTGCCATTCCTAGTTTTGGCTCTCTCATATTATCTTTTTTTAAATGTACCGGTTAATATATTTGGTGTATAATTTTTATCAATTCTAACTTTATCTTCAATGTTTGTAAAGTTTATCATATCATATCCCATTCTATTCATAAACAACTGTAAAGATTTTTCATCAAAATGATGTAAATGTTCATCCGGTTTTCTATGTTTCCAATTTGAAAACCATTCATCATCATCTCCTGCCAAACACCAAGGCAAAGATATTACGGCATATTTACATTTTAAATCCTTAACAAACTCTATATCAGTAAAATGCTCTAAGCTATCAAAGAATGTAATTACTTCTGCTTCTACTGATGTTACATCTTTTACAAATTTTATGTTGTCTTTTAATGGGTAAGCAGGTTCTATATCATTTCCATATAGTTCTTTAATTGAGTTTTTACAACAATCAAGAAAATCACCATTACCATATCCAACATCCATCAATGATTTAGGAATATGTCCTATAGAACCAATAATATAACCTAGTCTTAAATTTAGTATATTTCCTCTGTCATTAAATACAGAATATCTACTATCTGAATATTCTACACTATAATCATATGGATTACAAATTATTTGCTTTATAACTCCATCTTCGTTTTTAGTATAATTATTCAGCATTTATTTTTTATTATAATTGTTTACTTTCTTTTGCCCTTCTCCTTCATCAAATCTCTTCATAAAATCTTCTTTGTAATATATATAAGTGTCTACATATACATTTTTTTGTGATATTATTTCTATTTTTATATTATGAGCATCAATCTCTGAGTTTGCTATATCTAATAGCATTTTGTTATCCTCATTAGGAAAAGATATATATTCTTTAAGTGATTTTTCTTTGCTCTCTAAGAGTTCAACATACTTTTTTCTTATCGCCAATTGACCCTCTAATCTTTTTTTCTGACCTTTCATAGAAGTATCTCTCTTCTTATCTCTTTCACCAATATACTTGGTTATGTCACCCGGCATTTTCCATTTAAAATCTGTGTATTTTATGTTTTTTTGTTCTGTATTTAAATTTTCTTTAAAATCTGCCATAATATTATTTTTTTAATTTTTTCATATTTTCTAAAAGTTTTTTATTCTGCTTACCTGAGTATGTAGAATATGGTATGCTTCTAATTATAGAAGATATAACACATATAAATATAATAAACACTAATAGTGCCGCAAATAATTGTGCTATCATCTTTTATTTTTTTTTAATTGAACTAATATTTTTTTCAACATTTCCATACATATTGTTTTAGTTTATATAACAAACTCCATTTTCAATTTTAACCGAATTAGCAAATCCACGCATTATCAAATTAGGTTGTGTTTTATTCCATTTTGTTTCAATAGGAACTGAACAAATAACATTGTCCGCTTTTAAACATTGATTCTTATAATGTATTGACATACATTTAAACCGCTTATAATAATGGAAAAAAAATCTATATGTTTTGTCTGTTGTCATTAACTGTTTATTAATTATAATCTTTCCCAAATTCACCCCACTTTGAATTCTTATGCTTACATATTATTCCTGTATGAGCAAAATATTTTTGTTTATTTCTATATAAATCATTTATAAAAACAACATCGGGAAACCATCTTTGTCCTTCAATATATCTAAAATCATATTTTTTGAAAACAGGTCTTGCTATAAGCACACACCCTAAACCTGCTGATAATGTCTGAACAGGCTTTCCATTTATCATAAAGTTATTACTAGCACCTGAAATAGAGCACCTATGGTCATCTGAGTCAGATGATATGCGATTTAACATAGGTTGTCTGTTCTCGTTGTCATTAAGCTGATACATAGCACCAATGATAGGCTTTCTTTCAAACATCAAATCTTGTATAACATCAGGTGGAGGAAATACATCAGTTTCAAGATGAAGAATGTAGTCGTAGTTGTTACGCAAAGCATATTGTCTGCATAATTCGTGACTAATAGCTAATCTTTTTAAAACAGAGTCTTTATTTTCTTCATCAGTAACATTAATACATTTAAAACCTTTTGTTTTAATATATTCACTAAAGTCTTTAGTCAAAGAATTATCTGCTAAAAAAACATCATATTCAGGATAGGTAAAGTTTTTTACATTTTCAGCCCATTCATCAAAACAATAATCTTTAATATCTGATTGTGGTCCGCATACTAAAACCCTCTTCCTTCTATAATTCATTCTAACTAACTCTTTTTTGTAAATCTTCCATTTGTCCCTCTATCAACACCTTTATTGAAGTGAGGATGAAGATTCTTTTGTGCCCTCTTGATGCTCTCTACTCTTTTGTCTTTTGGTTTAGAAGGAGATTTTTTACTACTTTCTTTAGTCATTAGACAGAAATAAGAAATACCAATAAGGATAAGAACTACTACAAAAATAAATGTTTTCATAATTTGGTTTTTTAGTTAATATTCATTTTAATTATTTTTCTTCAGTTTCCATAGCATCTGACATATCAAAGCCTTTATTTAAATCAACATCATCAACAATTGTAGCCTCTATAACCGTAGTCTTACTTTCTTCCTCTGTTGGCTCTAATCTTATTTTTTTCTTTGGTCTGCCTCTTCTTCTTTTAGGTGAAATAGTTATTTCATCTTCCATATCATCGTGCATTGTAGCTTCTTCTTGGTTTTGTGGTATCATCTCTTCTTCTACTGTTTGTTGCATTGGTTGTATATTTTCACCTTTTTTTGGTAATCCTCCAAATACTTCTTCTTCCCTTAATGGTGCAGGGGCTTCAGGTGCCGGAGTTGGATTAGGTGGTGGTGGCGGTGGTGACTGAGGCTTAGGTGAAGGTGACTGAGGAGGTGGGCTTTGCGGTCTTGGTCCTGTTGATGCTTGTGCAGATGCATTAAACTCAGGATTAACTTGAGCATTATACATTTCTGTCATCATTTTTAGAGATTGTGTAAGTGACTTTTTAAAAGTATAAAGTTGTGCTCCTTTTTGAACTATGTCTTTTCCAAATGCTACCATTAAGAATTGCTCATCACTTAATCCATATCCTCTTGAGGAGAATACTCTTATCATTACAGGTCTAACACTTTCTATAAACTCATCATCAACTACTAATACTTCTGTAACCTGCTTATTATACTCTCCTATAAATTCTTGAACAGAAATTGTTTGAGTTTGAGAAATTGGGATTCTCATATCAGGATTAATCTCTCCTTTTATAGCTTTCTTTACTATTTCTTCATCACTTAATGAAAAATATTTTTGACCAAAAGTATGAGCAACTTTGTAACCCTCTAAAAAAGTGTCTACCATTAAACCTGCACTTTCATCGGCATCTTTTTTACTGTAATCCTGTAAATCCTCATTTACAAAAGGGTCATCGCTACCAAAACCTTTTTTTGGCTTTGAAGTTTTTTCTTTTTTTGAAGCAGGTTTATCATCATCATAATCATCCTCCTGTAATTCATCTAAATTAGGCTGCTGATATAATGGCTCCGGAATACTTCCAATTGTTGCAGGGTCATATGAAACTTTTGGTTTCGTATATTCCCTTTGTATAACCGGCTCATCAAAAGGGTTGAAGTTTTCAGGTGTAGATAATTCCGAATAATCCGGTGTAGTTTGTTCCGACATATTATTTATTATTTTCAACAAAAATCTTTATTTCGTTGTTTATTTTAATTAATTTATTATTTTGCTTTTTTTCTTCAGGAAATTTTGGGTTCAAGTTTTCCATATATCGCATATCCCTACTAACTGTAGCTTTATTTAATTTTAGATTTTGAGATATTTGAGATTGGGACCAATGAAGATTTTCCCTTATTAGTAATACTAACATTGCTCGTGCTTTTGTTCTTACACCTAGCTTCCTGCTCTTGCCTAGAAACAGTTCGCTTTCAGATATATTGAAATTTTTGCAAGTTGTTTTAATAATAAAAGCTAATAGATAATCTTGATTTTCATATCCCTCTTTTAAGCCTTTATCAATAATTTTTTTTGCTTTTTCGATTCCTTTCTCATCAACGAGTTTCATTAATTTTTTAATGAGTTCAAAAGAATTGGTGTGTTTCACAAATGAATAATTTTATTTTTATAAATAATTACTAACTGCAACAAAAGTAAATAAAAAAATTGCAATTACAACTTATTTAATTGAATAATTAATTGAGTGTTATAAAAAAATTCCAATTACAACTATTCTTTAAGTTTCTTATGACCCTGCAACTTATTAACTTGAATAATTATATTTGGTTCACCTTTTTGGAAGAAATAATGAATTTGTTGTATATGATGAACATTATCATCTTCAATTTTACCCATTCTTTTAAGCAAATCACATAATACTTTTTGCCAAAAAAATGCTTTATTATCTAAATCGAAATGATTATTCTTATCTGATTGGTAGCCTATTGATATGCTTAGATTACTGCCAAGAACCGGGCAGTCTTGTAGGTGAGGCAGAAGAAATTGCTTTGCTGCATCTACGACTTGTTTTCTTACTTGATAATGAACACTACTATAAAATAGATTTGCAGTTAAGTAGTAGGTAGACTTTTTGTTCTTTCCTAATTCTACTTTTTCTAAAGGGGCAGGGATTACTTTTCTATACAACATAAGACAAAAAAAAAGTCAGGCACCAACCTGACTGAATTCTAAGGAATAAACAATTTGTAAAAAAAAGTTGTTTAAAGTACAAATATATAAAAATATCATAATAAATATTATTTTTTTCTTTTTATTTTATAAAAACTTTAATCCTCTATCTGTTAACTCCTTTATTGCATTAAAATGAGATAAGGAAATTTTGTAACTTCCTTCATTACTCATTAATACTTCGGCTTCTTTAAGGTTAGTCATAAAACCATTTTCAGTTAATACTGATGGCATTGAAGTATATTTTAAAACATAAAAGTTAGCAGTTTTTATTCCTCTATTTTTCCATCCCATTTCTTCAACTACATTATTGTTAAAAACGGAAGCTAATCGTAATCCTTTATCAGATTTTGGAAAATGATATGTAGATAGTCCGTGTGCATTATTCCATCCTTTACCGTAAGCATTATGATGAATTGATACATAGATGCAATTATTTTTAGTTTCTGCTATCTTGTTTGCCTTACACACTCTGTCGCTTAAAGAGTTATCTTTCCAATCTTCTGAAACTACACTATACTTAAAATCATTCTCATCTAATAATTCTTTTAAACATTTCAAAACCTGTCTATTTCTAACTCCTTCATATAAAACTTCACCTTCATATTTATTAGGTGTAGGGAAAATCGGACTTCTTTTTCCTCTTGTCTGATACTCTCCTGTTTTAGGGTGCAATCCTCCGTGACCTGCATCTAAAATCCAATGAAATCTATCATTATTCATAATTGTATATTTATTTAGGTCCTTGCCCAAAAGGCGGCATACCCCCTTCAGGTGCTTTAGGAAGTCCTCCAAACACTTCATCTTCATTTACTGTTGCGGGTGGAGAAAACTTATTGGGTGCCTGTCGTTGATTAGGATTGCCTCCAACTGAATTAGATATTCCATAATTACCTTCATTGGCATCGAAAAAGTTCTCTGTATTCGGATTATTATTTACATAATTTTTTATTGGACTTCTACTGTCGTTTACAGTTTCCGCAATTTTACTTGCGTTAAAATATTTATTTTGAAAATTATCATCTTTAACAATACCTGCCGCTAATTGCTTTCCAAAAACTTCATCTGAAGGAAAATGAACACCTAAAATACATCTTGATTTAGAGCATTTATCTGCAAATTTCATTAACATATCCTGTTGGTCAGGGTATCGAAAACTCAAAATATCAGCAAATACTCTACTTTGTACTGTATGTCCTGATGGATAAGATGGTGATTGAGAAGAAACAGTTGGCATTGGATTTAATGGAAATTTATAAATATTAGCTAGTTGATAAGGTCTAATTCTATTATAATAAAATTTCAACTTCATTATAATTGGATTTATATCACTATATAATTCCTTTACAAATCCTTCAGGATTAGAAACACCGCATTTGTGAGCCGTGTCCATCAACATACCTGTTAAATCTTCATCGAATTTAATGCTCAACTCCACTACTTTATCGTGTTGGAGTTTTTCCATATCTTTTCTTATGTCTTTCAACTCTTTAGCTGCATAGCTGCCATCATTATTTGGATAAGGTTTATCCATAAAATAATTTGCTATATAATCAAAGTTACCTTCTTTTCTTATTAATATATCTTGAGCAGCATTAGGATTTCCATAAGTTAAATTATTAACCGGAATTAATCCATATTTAGTTTCAGGAGATGAAGTATTAATAGATTGTTGAGTTTTGTTTCTCTTTCTAGTTCTAGCCATAGTTATATATTAAAAAAAGTAATCAAATAGGGAACCGCCTTCTTCTTTAGAGGCAGCAGGAGGTGGGGTTTTTAACCTTTCTTCTTCTTCTTTCTCTCTATCTTCTTCCTCTTTCTTTTTCTGCTCTGTTTCTTCCTTTATTCTTAAATCCTCTTGCTCCTGAATTCTTTTTAACTCTAATGCCTCTTCTTGAATTTTGGATTCTTGTTTCTTTTTATATTCTGCCTCTTGTCTTGTAGTATTCATATCTTCATAAATCTGAACACATACTGATTTTGATAATCTAATCAGTTTTTGAGTATCTGACTCAGGAACTTCAAATTCTTTACCTTTTTTTTCTGCTCTTGATTGCTTTAAAGAAACTCCTCTATGAAAATGATTAAAATCTTTTAAATAGTTTTGTGCTTCTTTAGAAAGAAGGTCTTTTTGAAGATTTTGCTCTTCCATTAAAACTTGGTGTGGGTACATAATGTATAAGTTTAGTTAATAATTAATTTTGTGCTCCGGGCTTTAATCTTCCCGTTGCTATATCGGCTCTTATTTCGCCTAATTTTTTTATCAAATCTTTTATAAGTTGGTCAGCATCTTTTTTATATTTAATCATTTCAACACAATTTTTTACAATTGACTCTATGTTAAATGCTATGGCTTTTTGTTCTTTTTTTGTTATCGTTTGACCTGAATCTGATTTATTTTCAATAGTTTCTGCTTCATTTTTCAAAGATGCACTTGGCTTTAGTGTACCATCTTTGTTTGCTCTACCTGATTTGATGTTTTTTTTTGTTGTATCTTCTGATTTTAGATACATACTTTTTTTACTTTTAAGAAACTCTATACAAGCCTCTTTAGTCATTCCTGAAGCTATAGTTTTAGATTGTTTTGCTTTTAATGATTTGGAAGATGCTTTTTTATCAGCTTCTTTTGCTAATTCATCATTCTCAATAGCCTCAAGTGCTTTTTTATCAATTTGTATTTTAGCTTCTATCTTGTCCGCAAACTTAGTATTACCTTTTTTGACAAATGTAGCTTTAAGGTTTTCTTGTCCCTTAATTTTTTTTTGTAACTCTTCTTTTTTAGTCGCCATTTTTATTGTTTTAATTATACAAATATATTATTTTTTAAAATAACTTGCCACATTTGTTGGGTTAATTTATTATTACTACTTTTAATTAGATAAACTATTTAAATTTTTATCTATTATTTTCTTTATTGATTGGACTCTCATTAAGTTAATTTCTTTTTCCTCTTGAGATATACTTTCAGATAAAGTTTTTTGACTTATTTTTAATTGATTATAAAGATACTCTAATTCATAGTTAATTTTTGATGGATTATTTGATTGTGTGTTTTTTACTTCTCCACCTCTTTTCATACGAGATTTTTCTCTAATCTTATCTACTTTTCCTGATGAAATTGCACCAAAATATCTCATCTGCTTATCTGTTAAGGGTTTTCCTTTAGCCATACCATCACTTAGCATCTTATTTGCTTTTGAGGGAGTTAAACCGCCTTTTTTAAACTTTCCGGATTCATCTATATAATACAAATCTCCTTCGTATTCAAATCCTATAGCTTCTTGACCCCATCTTCTTGCCCATTCTTTTACTTTTGAAACTACTTTACTTTCGTTTTTATTCCACTCATCATTATTAGCAAAAACTGAAACCTTTACTATATCTTCTTCTATAATCTCCCCGGATGTTGATTTATAACCTCCATCTGTATCTGTTTCTGTATATCCACCAAATTCATTAGCTACATACTTTTCCACTTCATTAACTCTTTCTTCTAACTCTTCATTAGAAATTTTATCGCCCACATTTGATGTAGATGGTACATAAATTACAAAGTTCTTGTCAAATTTAAATTCTTTAGATAAAGCACCGCCTTCTTCATACGCAGGAATCAAATATCTATCTCTAGTTAGTTCCCTGTCAACACTATCTCCACCTCCCCAATTTGTTTTTGGGTCTTGTATATATTTATCTACTGCAATCTCTATTTGGTCATTAGTAAATCCGCCATCATAATCTTCAGCATATATACCTTTATCGCCATAGAAATCAGACATATAATTTACAAAATATTCTCTTTCAGCTAATGAGATATACCAATCATTTATTTCACCACCCTTTTCCATTTTAAGTTCTTTAGCATCTACTTTGGCTGCTTTACCTCCCATTACTGCACTATATACTCTTGCTTGAGCCCATTGCTCTTTAGACTTAACATTAGGTCTAACACTTGAGGGATTTGTTTTATATGCCCCTATACCTTTATTATATATCTTTTGTATTCCTTTTTTTGAAACTCCTGTATCTTCTGAAATTTCTGATAATGAATTTGACTCTTCTAAATCATTTCCATACTTTTTGTTATATTTCTGTTTCCAAGTTTTTGCTTCTTTGGTCTTGCCACCTTTAGCATATTTAAAACCTTTATCAAAATCTGCTTTTTCAAACTCTTCCTCTAATACTTCAGGATTCTTACAATGAAACTCAATATGCTCTGCATACTCATCTAATGTGACTTTACCATCGTTATCTAAGTCAAAGTGTTCGTGCAGTTCATCTTTAGTTATATCATTAGGATTTTTAGGAAAATCTTCTTCTGCTTTAATACCATTTTCATCAAATATTTCAGCATAAGAATTATAGTTACCTTTTTTTCTCTCAGAATTTCTTATAGCAAGTAGTTTTTTCTTTTTATTATCATCCATAATCTATAATTGTGTTCTCATTTTATTTGCTTCGTTTCTCAATTCATCTCTTACCTCTTCATCTTTTTCTTCAAATGCCATTGATTCAAGTATTTGTATTTGTTCTAATAACTCTTTAGCATCGAAACCTTCTGAATAATCAGAGTATTCATTTATTCTATCTACATACTTTTTGATAACTCTTTCTCTTACCTCAGAGCCCCTATCTCCTTCAATTTTTAACCATTCATATCTATTATTTTTAATAGCATAATCTTTGATGTCTTTAGGATTTAAATAAGTGCTACCCGGCTCTATTCCCATATCTTTATAAACACCCATTAAAGTATTATGGTCATTCAGCTTTCTTCTGTTTACTGTTAATTTAAAAGTGCTTGGATTTTCTACAAGATAGTCTATAACATTATTTTCATAGTAATATTCATCATCAGGACTGCTATTAGTGAACCACATACGATGTGACCATTTTCTATTAGCCTCTTTTAATTTTCCTCCTTTTTTAAACTCTTCAGTTCTTGCTTCTACCTTGTCTTTTATTACTATTGGAGCATCTTTAAAGTCTATTTTTTTACCCCAATGGCTAATATCAGCAGGATATTCTGACCTGCTTCCTGAATACATATCTATACTCATATTTGGCATTGTATGTTGGTTCATTTCAAATACATCTCCGTGCATAACTACAGTACAATCACCATCTACACCTTCATAAATATCTACCTCACCCATATCTAGCTTACCACCTTCAGCAAGTAATTCTGCTCCACTATTATCTGATTTCACAAAAGAAGAGCCTACACTTTTTCCTGTGGTAGCCTTAATTTTATCTTTAAGTTCTTTCATTTCTGATTCACTTAACTCAAATTTATTTATGTTTCTATTCATCATATCTGATGCTAGATGCCAACTTGTATTTCCTGACTTACTTAAAACTCCATTACCTGTTGGAAGATGAATTTCTCCAAACTTTTTGTCGCTTTGTATTCTAATCTTATCTGTTTTCTCTGTTATAGGATAAACTATAAAGTCCTGTGGCTTTCTCATACCCTTTACTTTCAAGTCAAAAGATAATGTTCCCATTATATTTTTCTTATAGTTTGTTATAGGTGATGCAGTTTCTCCACCTTTTTCGTAGGTAGATATTTGTCTTTCAGGAGTACTGCCTCTTCTATCGTAAATGTTTCTGAACATATTATTCTCTGCTTCTAACGGAGTTGCTAATTCAATATCAATATCATTATATAAGTCAGTTGAGGAATCATATCCATCATTAAAAGATACATACCATCCATATTCTTTTCCACGAGGGCGAGGATGTATAATTGCTCTGTGACCTTCCCATTTATATTCCCAAGAATCAACCTCTCCACCTTTAGCAAAACTACCCATCCATTCTGCAAGTATTTTTCTTGCCTCTCTTTTATCCAAACCAAACTCTTGTTGTAAATACCTTCCTGCACCTAACATATTAGTTTCGCCACTATCTCGCAAATTATCTAAATATGCTTTATATTTTGCAGTTAATACTTCTCCACCTTTTTCAAAATAACCACCTTTACCTTCTATTTCTGTTGCTTTGTATATTACATCGCTTTTAGGTCTTAATGATACCTTGTTTTTAGCAAAATCATAATCTGCATTTGAAACTGTCTTTTTAGCAAATTTCCCGTTTTTAAGATAAAAGTTTCCAATGTTTGAATAGTTGTCATCAGTTACCTTATACATTTGACTTGGGTTGTCTTTAGATGTTTTTTTAATTTTATCTAGTCCTGATTTTCCTGCTCCTGTTATTTTACCACCTTTTGCATATTTAATTGCTTCAAGAGTATATCCTCTGTCGCTATCATCATCAATAAGTTTCACTCTGACTACTTGTGCCTCATCACTAAAATCTTTTGCTTCTGCTTTGGCTTCTCTTTCAGTATAGAAAAGAGTTGCTTCACTTATTTCTCCCGCTATGTAATCTGAAAAATTTATATATCCATAATATATCTCATCTTCATCAAAGTAAGGTTGTTCTATAACATACCCCTCGCCCATCTTTCCTTCCTTTGTGTAGGAACTTTTACCACCTTTTGCATAAGTTTTATCTACACTTTCAGATAATTCATCAGGTGTGATTAAACCTTGGTTATATTTTTTAATTCTATCATCTAAAGACAAGTAATTTACATCTACACTTGCTTTTGAAAATTTTGGATTTTTATCATCTATATCACTATTGTAGTCATTTTCTTCAGACAGAAAATAAACTCTACCATTTTTAATATTAATTTTTATTAATGGCAAAGACTTACTAATTCTTCCGCTTTCGGTTTCGTTACGAAATAGCATTTCATTAGGCTTTAAAGCTATATGGGAATAAAAATTTCTATCATAATCATCTAACAAAAACAAGTAGTAATCTCCTACATTCCTTTTATTATAAGTGTGAGAAAAAGAACCTACTGCTTTTTGATTATTAATGTTTTTATAATTCTCCCAAATCTTAATACCTCCATTACCCATTCTTCTATTTGCGTAATTGTCTGTATCTGTATATGTAACCTCTCCACCTCTTGCGTAATGGTCTGAATCTTTCATAATTGTCCCATCAGACATCTTGTGATAACCTTTTGCTAAACCACCTTTTTCATAGTTTTTATTAATGTTTCCTTGAGTTTTTATCTTAGAATAAGTTTTTCCTAACTCAAGTAATTCATCATACTTTTTATTTGCCTCTTTTAATGTTGCATATTGCCACACCTCTTGTTTTTTACCCGGTCCTTGTCTGCTTATTCCATACTCATAATTTCCTTTATAATTTAATCCATCTTGATTTCTTTTAGGATTTAGTTTTACTAAATTAAATATCCATCCATCTTCAAAGTTGGTATATCTTAACAATGGACTTATATTGGTTCTTCTTATAGAGCCACCTTTTGAATATTTAAAAGCCTCATCA
>Ga0308011_10000238_pt1 | contig 29954 bp, 26 predicted proteins | sample Neamet177_FD_203144 | JGI IMG/M metagenome (GOLD analysis project Ga0308011, IMG submission 203144) | Marine microbial communities from water near the shore, Antarctic Ocean - #177 | ecosystem: Environmental > Aquatic > Marine > Unclassified | place: Southern Ocean | collected 2014-07-25 | reverse complement strand
TGGTTTGAAGAACACTTCTTCGGGGGCGGTTGCCTTAGCTGTAACGCTAATCCCCTTCGTGTAAACAGAAGCAGTCACGTTCCCAGCATCTAAGTTAGGTGTCACACAGCTGTATCTCCAATTAGCATTAGTAGGTACGTTAGAAAACGATACCGTAGTATTGGCTGTTAACGTCCCACTATCAAAGAAGTTAAACGTACCAACATTAAGACTTGGCGTGGTACCCGTCACTGCTGTAAATTTAAATGGTTCAGTATTAATACCTGTCAGGTTTGCACCAGAGATAGCTGGCAAAGCGCCTGTTAGGTTAGCGGAAGTTAAGCCAGTCAACGCTGCGCCCGAAAGCGCTGGCAATGCACCTGTTAGATTTACAGAAGCCAAAGCCGTGATACCCGCACCGTTTCCAGTTAGTGTAGTTGCGGCCAAGGTTCCGTTTACGGTGACGTTATTCTGAAACGTGCCACCGTTTGTAGCTGAAACCATGTCAGACGTTGTGAAAGATTTAAACGCTATGATATTTATTTCAGCGCCAACCAGAGCGGCAACTGAAAGTACAACAGATGAACCTGTGCTTGCAGTGTAATCTGTACCATCTTCGAGTACGATACCGTTTGCTGTAACTATTAAATTAGCCACAGTATAGGACATCGTTGCGCTATTATCATCGGAACCAGTGAACGTAGTCTGACCGGCCGTTGCTGTGTATCTAAACGTATTTAAAGAAGCACCACCCGCCGAGCTTGCAGCAACCCATTCGCTGCCTGACCAAATCTTCATGGCTGCTGCGGATGAGTCATAGAATAAAGCACCTACCGCAAGGGCATCACCGTCATTGTCTAAAGCTGGTTCTGATGACTTACTTCCTAAATATGTATCATCAAAGTTATCTAAGACTACAGCCGCTGCCGCTGCACTACTTGCCGCCGCAATCTGACTATTACTAGCCCCTGTGGCAGAGGTACTCGCTGCTGATGCACTTCCCGCCGCTGCGGATGCAGAGTTTGCAGAGTTTGTTGCGTTGGTTCCAGCTGCTGTGATTGAGCTTGAAATTCCAGCAACCGTGTTAATAGAGGCAATATTCGCGGCGTTAATATTCACGTTGCCAATCGAAGCCGAAACTGTTGATAAGCTACTAGACGCTACCAAAATACTGTTGCCCATTCCGTTTCCGTGGACCGTACAGTAATATTTTAAGTCGCTTGGTGCGTTAGCTGCCAAAGTAAGTGTTACAGTTGCACCAGCTTGGCCCTGAGTTCCAACGACTACAACGCCAGTAGAATAACTACTATCGTCAGCATTCTTAAATCGTAAAGGATGCCCTGTATTGGTACTATCGCTCACATCAAACGTGTAAGTGTTTCCTCGAAAGAGGTTTAGAACTGGATGGCTTGTACCATCTACATGGAAATAATTTGAACCACCTACGTTGGCAATTGTAATTACAAAGGTGGTACTTGCATTAAGCGCCGCTGCGAGGTTATCGATGTTAGTCAGGTCACCAGCGACAGCAGTAACATTTGCACTGATACCAGCTACACTTGTTACATCAGAAGATATTCCAGCTACAGTCGTAGCGTCTGCGCTTATACCAGCTACAGTTGTTACGTTAGCTGAAATACCTGCAAGTGTGTTCATGTCAGACACAATGTCAGAAGTTGCTAACGTGTTCATGTCGGCAACAATATCAGCAGTCGCAAGTATATTCATATCAGACACAGCGTCAGCGGTGCCTAGTCGTGTAACTTGGTCAGCGATGCCAGAGACTGCGCTTAGATTAGCGGTAATTCCAGCCACTGTAGTGATGTTAGCGTTGTTAGTAGCAACTGTAGTTACGTTGGCGTTATTAGTAGCAACTGTAGTTATATTAGTGCTATTAGCAGCCACCGCGTTAATGTTTGAGATATTAGCATCTAAAGTTGCAATAGCGTTATCAGCGCGTTCTCGACTTTCTTCGGCAATTAACCTGTTCTGTTGGTGTGCTAAGTCTAAGTCAGCTTCAAAAAGTGTTGAACCATCTGTAAAATCTACAAGTGCCGTTGCTGGTGTAACTCGTTTGATACGGACTTTTGCACCCGAGGCTGGCGTTGCTGCAATGTTAACTGTTGTTGCGTTTATAAAGGTTATAGTTGCAGCAGTATCGTTTACTGTAACAACAACATGAGATTGGCTTATATAGGTAAACGGAATTTGAAACTGGTTCGTCGATCCGTCAGCGACATAGTTAATAATGGAAGACATCCATATCTCCTGCATTTAAAAGGGGAGAGGCCCCTCCGAAGAAGGGCCTGTAGCTGTTAATCTATCGAGAAAATTAGTTCTCCCGAGTCTTTTCCAGCCTGCATTAGTTTTCTATTGCGGGTGTTTTGATTTTTAGCATCTGCTATATTAGGGAATTCCTTTAATAGCTGACGCTCTGCTTTTTGTTTAGCAACTTGAATGAATATATTTAGGTGCTTAACTCGCGGATCGTTTGCGGAAGTGGGTTGGTTTGTATCTGCTGATGCAGTGTAAGACGCATAGCGTTTAGACCCCATCTCATGATTGAGAGTTTCTAATAACGTGCGTCCACCCTTGACCACTACCGAGCCAACCAATTCGTTATATCGTTGGTACTGAACTGAGTTTAGCTCGATATCCCCGATATTTCTTTGTGGGCCTACGAAAGCGTGATTAAGGTTTCTAAGTTCCTCATATACTTTTGCAGTAATATTTCCAGCTGTTTCAAGTTTCTTCTGACGGATAAATCCAAGAAGATAGTCGGGGGTGTCCACAGCCTCTCCTGTCAACCAATCGTGCTTAGGAGTGGATGTATCCATACCATATACACGGGATTTCAGTCGATCTGCTGTTGTGCGTAGCTCTGTCATCACATCATTCTGATTTTGGTTCATTTGATATGAGAGACTTGAGAATGGGATTGCGGATGCTAATCGGTAGTCAAAGAAATTCTTAAACTTATTACCTGACGCAGAGCCATCAAACAGTTTCATAGTGTCACTAAGTGACATCATATAAGTCTTAGACATCACGTTATTCGCAAACGAGGCTGCTACCATACCAGTTAGTTCAGTTATTTCTGGATCGGGTGCCTCGCCCATATACTCAGCCATCTCAAACAGGTCACCTACAATACCAAAGATCATACCATGTGGGTCTAATCTCTTCAGCTCAACCCACTGGGGTTTCTCAACTGAACCGATATTCATGGAGTATGCTTGCCAATCTGGTGAAGCACTCCACAATTTAGCCTTATCTGAGTCACTACTATAAGATGGCCCACCCCCTGTAATCCTACCGTTGGAAGCTAATTGGTAAGCTGTAAAGGTGAATGCAGCACCAGCTGCCATATTACCTGCAATAATTGCCTTTTCATCAGGAGTTCCGTTCCTTAATAACTCCCGCTGTCTTTTCATTAATAAGTTTAAAAGAGGTGTGCGCTCGAAGGCCGTTCGTAGAATATTCGTAGGCGTCTGCACAAACGGCATAATCTGACGCATCCAAGGGTTGCGGGCGATAAGCTTTTGCATGTCGTTAGTGAACGTACCGTTTCTCAATGGCGTGGTGAACGTGCTTTCACGCGCATCACCTAGTGCTTGAGTAGCCATTTCACTGGTGTGGTTATAGGAGCCTGTATGCTTACTGATAAATATATCTTTAGCTGCAGCATCGTCTAGGACCTGACCTGACTTAACCATTTTCTGCCATCTCTCAGCGAGAGCTTCTTTGGTATTAATGGACTTGTCCATCTCACCAATAATGTAATCGTTCTTAGTGTTGTATCCCTTAGCCTTTAAGGTTTTAGCATCCAAACGATGAGCCTGTGTCGTAACCATTGCTCTCATGCGAGAACGGAAAATCATCTGCTTAAACAATTCATCTTCAGCAGTTAATGCTCGGTTTGACATTGTAGCTAATTTACCAGCTAAGTTTATAGTACCCTTGCCTATGCCGTTCCCTAATACGTTACCATCTCCTGCTGATATTGCACGTTGCTTTCCCCTAACAGGGTCAAACTTTGTAGCAGTATCCAAGATACTCTCAGCGTTGTAGAAGGACTTAAAGGCATTAGCCATTGAGCCATTCTTTTGGGTCCTACCAACTGTCGCTAAGTATGTAATGCCTTCAAAGATTTCGCTGGCTAAGTAGGCATACTGACGCGCACCTTCTTCCATAGCCTGAGTGTTGCCAGTTAAAGCCCCACCTACTGCACGAATTCCCGGCCGTAGTATCATGTTAAATCCGTTAGCGCCCATGTTAAGGATATGAGTTCTTGGGCCAGATAGGATGGCGTTTAGCCACACTTCATTAATAACACCCCAGAACTTGTTCTCACTAGCTTTTCTAATCATCTTAGCTTGAGCTGTTCTGTTACCCTTTGCTGAGGCTATTTTCTTGGCAAGTTTCTGTACTTGTGTAGAACCACCAAATTGCATCAACGCATCTAGAGCATCATCCCCTAAAGCATCTGCAGTTCTGATACGACCTGCACCTACGGCTCTGGCTGTAGCAGTCTGAATACCTTTTACTGATGCTTGCACATCGGTATGTAAGGTCATCAGCTCAATCAGCTGTCGCTCTATTGCAGTATCTGTGTCACCTGTCTTTGCTGCCCTAGTGATAAGCTCAGAAAGTTCTGAAATTCTGCGACCTGTAGACTGTAATATCATCTTACCACTCACGATGCGCTGGGCGCTATCTCGGGTAACCTTCTCGGCAACTAAGAATGTTGCTCTAACCTTATTGGGGTCTACCCCCACCAAGTTAGATACCTCAACTACGGCTTCGTTGTACACTGTTTCTAGTGTTTGTTTTGTTTCTAAGCCATTAACTTTTAAAACCCCAGAACTTGATAAAGCTTCCTGAGTAGAGTCCATGATTTTCAGGGCGTCTAGCGGCCCATCCATATTTTCCCAGTTAAATAGGCCAATATCGTTACCCTCAAGATCAAGGGCGCTCAGTGGTACAATTTCGTTAGTCTTAGTAGCCCCTCGTAGAGCTGCCTTAAACAGAGCAGCATCTCCGACAATAGCACTTGGAACCTTAACTGCAGGCATGCCAGAATTATCAACAATAACAGGCTTAGTTGGAGCATCTGGGGCATCTGTTTGAATTTTATCTGGTTTAAGTACCCGTGATACTGGTGCCGTATCCAGATTAGGAGATGTATCCAGATTAGGAGATGTATCAACTTGAGGGGTTTCTAATGCTTTTGGCTGCGTTTGGTCTACTACAGTGTCAACCTTAGCCTCTAAATCAAAGCGTCGAATACCAGCATTGTTAGGGTCAAACTTTAAGCCTTGAGGAGTAGTGAACATCCCATCAGCTGTTAATGAGCCTTTGGGCTTACCGTTAGCTGCTAGATCGTCAAAGCTTTGTATAGTTTCCTCAAGCTGTTCAAGTTCAGCTAGGGTATCTGAGCTGACTGATCCGTTAGTTGCTAATTCTGTTTTGGCCTTTTTAGTTGCCCGAAGAAACTTCACCATTGCTATTGGGAATTCGATAAGACCACCCAAAATACCACCCTCAATAGAGGATTTCATTCGGCTTTCCCACTCAGTATCATCTGCGTTCTTGACTAGAGCTTGTGGAACAAACTTCTTAATCCATTCGTTTTCCGTAGAGTCTATCCAAGTAGATAGGTTTGCATCTAAAGGGTCAAACATTGTGGCGTCTACTGTAGCACCAATCACAATACCTTTGATGATACCCGCCCCGCCGCCACCAAGTGCTACATAGCCCGTAAGGAACTGTGATAGTCCTTCAGCCAGCGCACCTTTAATAGTGTCTGGAGCAGCTAGCTCCTCTGTAAAGTCTATGGTTTTACCAAGGACCCCGACATTAGCTAAGTTATTGAGGGCTGTATCGGCACTATAATCTGGTAGATCATCGCTGTCCCCAATCTTTGCATTCATGAAAGGGTTCTTGATGCTCCAAGTATTGCGAAATGCCATGCTTTCTTGTAATTCAAGTTCAGCACGTTCTGCACTTGATAGAGAAAGTCCACGGGCCTCTCCAATTTCTTCTGCCTTAGCATCTACCATCTCTTGGAATTGAGCTTCATTGATAGACCCAAAGTTCTCAAAAGTCTGTCGAAGCTCTGCACCTGCATTTAAGGAGCCACGAACTGCTCCTGAGAATACATCCTGCACACCTTGAATAAAGCCACCCCCTTCTTCGGGAGCTGCAGGAATTACATAAGTACCCTGCATGATTTTGAGGGCTGCACCTGCGCCGTACTTCTTATCAATCATAGTACCCATAGTTTCTGGGTTTTTTGAGATAAGGGCTTTGGCTCGATCTAGTTCTTCTTGTGTCTGTAGGACTGCAATAGGTGCGGCCTCTGCATTAGCTACGGGAGTTACAGTATCCGTTATGTCGGTATTTATCTGTGACATCATCCCAGCTAACTGTGAGGCCGCATTCATATCAACTTCTGGGACTTCGAATGCAGACATCATCTGCTCGACGGGATTAATCTCAGCCATTTTAGGCTCCTTAATTTACGGGGGTAAGCGCAAGCGTTAATTCTTCATTTGACATTATGTCTATGTCGGCTTGGGTTAAATTCTGTGCTAGTGCTTGCTTTACTAAGAGGACGCGCATAGCTGCTTGTTCAGCTTTTTCTGCTGCTGCTGCTTGTATCGCTACTTTATTACCTTCTAGTGCGTCCCCTGCCAGATTTAAAGCATCGTAACTTACGAATGAGGGGGTTATGGCCTCTTGAACTTGTTGCGCTACTCGCAGCTGTTCCAAGTATGTTAAGGGGGAACCATCTCTCTCAGGTGAGGCCTTCAAAGCTGCAGCAGCCTTTAGATATTCCATATTAAATGTATCAATCGCCAGTGCTGTTCTGATTTTGTTTTCACCAGCAAATTCTCCCAAGGTTGTATCGTACCCGAGACCTAGTACAAAGTTATCGCGCGTGTTTGAGGCAGGACTACTGTTATCAAAAATGGCTAATTGGCTTTCTGCGTTTGCACCAGCGAGTGTCTGCCACTGTGATAGAAGTGGAGCCATATCTTTACCTTGAATTCTGCCCTCACGCCTAGCTTGAGCTATCTCATTATAGACTCTATTGATGTCTGTTTCTTGCATTATATCCATCTGTAATCCAAAAAGACTATTAGGAGTTGCTTTGCTATTTTCTTCTAATTTTGCCTTTTGTTGTTCGTCTATAAATCTAGTCATAGCCATCGCCGCTGCGCCTGCGCCAGCCACGCCATTTGTAGCGAGTACAGTTAATTCGTTAAGATGAGCGGATATGACCTCTTGGGCCTTTTGAGCTACTTCAGCATCCTGTGAACCTCGATCTGCTAGAGCAGCCAAAATTATCTCACCAGATGACGCCGCTATTGTTACCTTCTGAGAGGCTAGTCTTGCAGCGGCCTGAGCCTTTTCAGCTTTAGCAATTGTTGTGGCGATATTGCCTCTAGCTTCATACACCGCTAATCGGGCTGCAGGTCCCCTTCCAAGTAGGCCTGTACCTGTGACAACCTGATCGAGAACATCCAGAACACTTAGATCATTCTTTTCGTAGGCTGTAAGGACTATACTGTTAATCACTGTCTCATTAATCTTTGTGCGGGACATACCGTCTAGGTCAGCCTCTTTAACTTTCTGACTTAACCATACAGCAAGTTGTCCCTGCTTCTTCTCACGAGCTTCCTCGGTATCTCCAGCTAGAAAGAGAGTATCGGTATAGGTACTAACTTCCATAGACCAAGCACTGTAGTTGGCCTCTTTCTGGTATGCTATGTTCTTCTCTTTCCAAGCTGACCTGAAAGTCTCATTAGCTTTTGCAGCTGCACCAGAGAAGAACTCAGCTACCTCAACGTCACGATAACCATCGATGCCATTTGCGGTTTGGAATTCCTCGTGGAACTTATTAGTAAAGTCTTCGATAGCTTTAGGGTCACCGTTCTTATACAGCTTCTTAGCTACTAGAGCATTCTGCAGCTCATCAGTGTATCTAGCTGCCATCGTGTTTAAGTGAGAAATTCTATATCCCTTACGGAGATATGGACTTTCACCCTCTTGGATGATGCCATTTTTTACAGCCTCACCCATTGCTACTCGGTTAGCGTTATACAGTTCCACGCCTTCAGCGTATTCGGCTTCAGCAGCGCGGGCTTCAGCAGCTTGTATAGCTGGAGTAGCCTTCTGCTCTAGTAGTGAAAGGGTCTTTGCTAAAGCCACAAAAGGGCTGCGTGTTACTACCCCACGCTGGTATATCTCTGTGGGCGTTGCTGTAGGGCCTACCGTCCCAATTTGACCTGTGAACGGGTTGGCAATTTCTGGTCTAGCCATTTTCTATATCCCTATATACTAGCGTTACGCGCTTTTGACGCGGCATAATCAATGCCAAAGCCAGCGATGGGTTCAACTACGTTAAACATTGTCTCTGCGAACCCGACAGGCTGCATAGATTGGATGCGGTTGATAGCTTCGCTCTGAAAGCCTAGCTTATCCATTTCATTTTGTGACTGAATGTTCTCTAGTCGTTGGCTGATACGATCAGTCAGAACACCTTCAGAACGCTCAAAGTCGTTTAGTAATTGTGCTACGTTAGCGCCTTGAACCCCAGAGCCGCCTGCAGCCGCTATGGCTGTGCCTTGCGCTCTCATAGCTTTAAGGTCAGCGTCTTGCTTCTGCTGAGATGCTTGGGTCTGTTCTTGCATAACCCGAAGGTTTGATTGTTTTGATTTTAAGAAGTAGGCGTCTTTAGCTGCTCTAGTATTTTGCACATACGCAGTATTGGCTCTATTGGACTGGTCCATTGCCCCAAATATCTTCGCACCTGCGCTTATACCTTGAACGGCTAGTCCTACTTTAGACCATGTAGCTGCTGTAGTTGCGGCTGCTGTAGCTGCTGTGCCTACTGTAGCTGCTGTGCCTACTGCAGCTCCTGTTGTTAATGCCGATCCCGCTAGAGCGGTGGCTGTTACTGGTTCACACATTATTTGATCCTAACAAATTCGTAGAAGAGCCTTTTCTCGGCCCCATAATTTTCGTGCTTGTTGATGAACGTGAAGCCCATCCAACGAAGCCACTTTATGTGGACTGAATTGCGGGCATCTACACAGTTAAAGAGAACTAGATAGTTCTCAGAGAGATGCTTTAAGGCTCTCTTCGAGTTGCGCAGGAATGTGGTCTGGTGCTGATAGATGTCATCTGTTGCGACCATCCAAACAACTCCTGCGCCCTCTATGTTAGGGGAAGTAACAACCCCACAAAGCCCCACGCGGTCACCGTTAGGGGCGCGTAGGGTCAGAGAGATTGCCCCAAGATCAAAGCTTTTATGGAATACATATCGAGGCTGTTGGCCTGTTGAGGCTAGGCATTCGTTGTAGTCTGCTTTTCTTAATCTTGGGGCAATAAAGTCGATATCTTCCACCGTAGTTGGTGTAAGTAATTTATCCATTAACTCGTCTACTTCTTAGGTGCATCTGACCTTCCCATTCAGCCGATAGAAATTGGCATGGAAGGTGACTGTCACTCTCAATGGTTATCCGAATATTCTCGGCTTTAGACATAACAGGAAACCTGAAGTCTCCTGATGACAGCGTAGTAGAACCCAGCGTACTCGCACCGCTACCAATTACTCGACCTGTGAATACATAGTCTAGAGATGTGGAGCTGGTCCGTTGCTGTACTTTTACAAGAAAGTCACCACTATCCTGAAACCTAAGTAGCCAATGCTTAATCTGCAATCTACCACCTGTAATTGCTACCCGTCCACCAGAAGCTGTAGGCTCCTTTAAGGTGGGCTGAGAGAATTCATATGTCATTGTATACCGCTCACCGATATAGAACTCAGTGGCTGTGTGGTCCCCTGCTATGACTGCTGTAGTCGAGCTAGAGGATACTGTAGGCAGTACCGTACCTTGTGATGCACCTCGACGTACAACTATGGGAGCGGTTAACGCAAATGGTGTTATGATTGTAGTCTGATTGTCTACACCTGAGTAAGTTCTAGTTACCTGTGCTTCTGTCATTCTACCATCTAGGCGTGTCACGTATAGTTGGTCTGTATCGAAGCGTCCTGCATCAAAGTGGATTTGAAATAGAACAGTCTTACCTGCTTTATTAGCTACCACATAAAGAGAACTCTCAATGAACTCGACACTAAGTATCTCACAACCAGCTAAAGTGTACTTGATCCATGCGGATTGTACCTTCTCTCTACCTGCTATGTGATACTTATAAATATACATAGAGCTGGTATCTTGAGAAGTCAGACAAACTAGAGCATTCTCAGCTGTACTTGCTTCCATCTTATAGACACCATCAGGGACGTACTTAGCTACATGGGATGTAATGTCTTGAGCATCTGATCTGTCAGTATCATCAATAACGTAGTATTCACGGACTGATGTGAAGCCACCTCGTTTAGCTGGAAAGTACACAACACTACCCGCACTTGCAGGCTTAGAGGTTGTACTAGCTTCGTACTCAGTTGTCTGACTGATAGATGTATTCTTAGGCGTTATAAAGTCAGCACCTTTTAGAATGAACTGTGTCTGATCTGAGAACAGCAACAGCTTACGGTCAAACGGAATAGCATGTTTTAACGTTGACACCTTGGTGTGACTAGCAGCCACATCAATTGGATCGTTATCTAGCAGGGTCCTTGCAGTTGTGGCAAAGAAGTCAAAGTATTCTGACGTTCTCGACATTACTACGTTCTCACCCGATAGGATGCCTAGGCGGTTCTGGAAGAAGAACACATCTGAAATCTTCTTACCTATGAACGATGGGTTTGGTACTGAAACTAGGTCTCCTACGGCCCTGTCACCCCAATCAGCCTCTTGAAACGTGAAGGAGCCGTTGGCCTGTCGGATTAGGAGGTGAGGCATTGTCGAAGCATTAATCTCAAATGTGATATTAGGCTTAACCCATTCTATCCACGTACCCTGACCAATGCTGTTCTGTGAGCCGTTGTCGCTTACGAACTTAACGTAGTAGTCATCAAAGTCATTTGTCTGGTCACCCTGAACATGTGCTATATAACCTTCAGGAGCTGTCTCAGGTAGGTCATCAAAACGCTGCACTGTACCAGAAGTAGGGGAAAGCCCCTTGTCTCCTAGGCTGTCATAGGTAGCCATGTCGAAAGTAGCATTACCTGCCTTGGTAATAACCACTGTCGAGCCATCCGCCGTAGCAGAGAAGTTAGCCTGACCATTGATAGCTGATGCTAGTCTTGTCGCGATATCGTCTGTCCTAGTTTGAACTTGGTCAGTGGAAGATGTCGTGATGTTTGCAGCCTCAACGCCATCTAGAAATACAGTGAACCGCTGGTTGTAGTCACCCTGCTTAACAGCAATCAAACCAGTAAATGGATATAGAGGAGTGAGGGCGGTTCTCATGGCTGTAGTCTGTGTTGAGTTTACTATAAAAGTATAATCAGCAACTGTAACGGCCCTGAAGTCAGACGCAGGAGAGGTACTATTTAGATAAGCTGTGCCATTAGGATATGTCACTGTCTTCTGGTTACCTGCCAGATCGTAGATTTTAACTTGATTACTAGTGTCAACGAACACGAAGTATCGTTCAATTGCATCTCGGTTTATCAAGTGTGTAAAAGACCCCGTAGTTTCGGAGTCACTTATTTTAGCCACATATTCTAGCGGTGGTCGCTTTTGTAATCCCTCAACCAAAGACGGGAACGCATTAACCTGCAGCTCTGCCTGAGAAGACAGGCGCAGAGTAGGTGATTGCTGTGATACGCCTTGGATTAGGTTGGGGATGGCTGAACTTATCATTCCCATCAGAGTATCCTACGGTTATGTCCACGGTTCAGGACACGGGCTACAGAGTAACTGTCCATCATATTGAAATCCGCTGTGTCACCTTCAAAGTCCTTTAGGTCTATGAGGGCCTGCTGTTCGTCGCGGGCAACCATCTTGTGGATAGTCTCGCTGTTAATCATACGATCAGAGAAGATGCGGGATGCGCGTGTTGTGATGTATTTCTTCACGACATCTGGGAGAACTACAAAGTCTTGATAGTAGACTATGGTAGCCTCAACGGTGCCAGAGAATTCATAGGTACGCTTAGTAAGGTTAAACAGTTTACCTGAACGCACTACAGTATTAAAATCGGGGGTATCTATGCGGGCCGCATCTGCGGGTACCGCAATGTGTTTAAATTCGTCACGGCTAAGTTTAACTCGGTCTTCAGTGTTGAAGTGCCAGCCTTGGCCTTGGACCTCACGGCTCACCTCGGTCAATACTTGGTTAGCAATAGTCACATCAGTCACTTGGTTACCCGTTAGGGTGTTCACAGGTGCTTCACCGATTGTCGTTAGCAGGACGTTGACTGCCTCTAATTCAGTCATGGACGTTGGTTTTGTCATGTTGTCCTCATTCAGAAAAAAATGGGCTGGCCCAATTAAGAGCCAACCCAAAGAAGTTTTAAGAAGATTTAATTTCTACTGCGCATTCAGGGCGCAGGATACCGTGGCCCATGGCGTATTTAGCAGCCATCAGTGTACCTTGGTACATTACTTCGAAGTCACCAGAGGTGCGCTCAACAGCAAGGTCCATCAATTTGACAGTACCCAGTGCCTGCTTCTGCATTACTACAGCAACGGTTGTTGAGAAGTTACCGTGGTAAGTGTTGTTCTCACCAGCTACAGCGGAGATATTAGCTGACGGAATGTTGTTAGATTTTACAATCTGAACACCAGCAACTTTAAGAACTGTACCGTCTGCGTATACACCAGCACCACCGAAGTCACGGTTGATGACATCAGTTGTCTGTACCAGTTGGTAGTATTGAGCAGGGCGTACAATTGCTACACGCTCATTCTCAGGGACATCTTTTTCGTCCATAGCTTGAGCTGCGGCAAAGATAGAGGCAGCTAAAGATGCGCCGTTAGTTGCAGCATCTGAATCAGTGATAGCAGTACCACCGTTACCACCAGTTACAGTTGCGGAGCCACGAGCAGCCAATACGGCTAACTGAAGCAAGCGAATGTCGAACTGTTTTGCAAGAGCCATGCCCAACAAGCGGGAATACTCAGCACGTACATCATAGTGGTTCTTGGCTTCATCGATATTTGCGATGAATGTATCGGCAATCAGAACGTCATCGATGTTAACAACGATTTCGTTATGTGCGATTTTCTGTGTACCCAACAGAGGGGTGCCTACAACATGGTAAGCAGCGTTGGCTTTACCTGTGACAGGGAACGAAGCCGACTTGCCATTCGCGATTGTGCGGGAGACATGCAGGTCTTTCATTACGTTTGTTTCGTCAAATGCTGTGAGAACTTCTCCAGCGAAGACTTTTAGGAACAGAGCCGAAGCTGCTGCGTTATTTGCTGGGGTTGCTTTATTGACAACACCTAAGCGTGACGCGGTTACATTGGTCATTTTCTTTATCCTATGAAGAATTAATTTAGATTGAGAATGACTGTCGCTTATTACTTGTCTCGGTTGTCTGACGCATCAGGCCTAGTCTTTCATCTTTGATAGTCTCAGCCACCTAAAGAGGTGTGCTAGATGTTCTCTTGTCATAGGAATTGACGGGGGCGTAGTTAATACCTAGCACCCCCGCCAGACTGTCTACTTTTTCTTTGGCTTTGGTGGACGGCCTACTTTTGTACCGTAAGTCCCTTTACCTTTTGGCATCTTAATCTCCTTCTAAAATACCGAAGACCTTCCGAGCTTTTCTTCTACGTCTTTAGTGTACGCAGAGTCCTTGCCGTATCGTTGGTCTTTCATTGCAGCCACAACTTCCGCTGTGCTGCGGAACTCATCTTTGGAAGCAGCAGATGACTTACCAGAGAGCAGTTGAGGCTCGGAGCCATCCATTGCTTCCCGCTTAGACTGCAGCCATTCGACTGCCATCTTGGCGTTATCTGTACTTGTCCCAACCATTTGGTTGTAGAGTTCAAGTTCTTTTATATCGAGGCTATCTCTAGCCCAATCAGTTAGGTCGGCATAGCCTTCCTTTCCCCCAGCGACTTCCATCACTTCACCTGCATCTGCTGTCTGTGCGGATTGCATTCCCTTGATGTAGGTATCCACCATATCTTTGGGGTAACCCATACTTTCAAGTTCTGTGTAGCTTTCGTCACCCAGCTCTCCAGAGCTAGAGAATTCCTCAGAGAACTTATCGAAGCTTATAGGCTCTGACGTACTAGGCGGCTCTCCATCCGTTTCAGATGGCTCTGCGGCTTCGTCCGTAGGACTTGATAACTTCTTTTCTAGTTCACTGTAGGATTTCGCTAGGTCCTCGGGAGAGTTGAATTTCTCAGGTAACCATTCAGGACGTTCAGTTTGGTTATCCTCGGCAACGGGTGCTTCTGGGCCAGTATCGTCTGATACGATTGTAATGCTTTCACTCATGCTTTAAAAATCTTCCCGTGTTCGAGTGGACTTCTTTAGAATGGTGGGAGCAGCCAACGGCTTATTCTCAGGCGTGGAAGGTGCTTCGTTAGAAGCTTTATCCTTCGCCACCGCCTTGCTGTCTTTGGCTTTCAACATATGAGTTTCCTAATGCTTTAGCGCCCTCCTGAATTGCACTAGGTCCTGCCTGCATCATCATCTGTTGCTGCTGGGCCTGTTGCTGTTCTTGGGCGATTTGTTCTGCTGTTTTTATCAAGCCTTCAGTCTCGATACCGAGAGCTGTTGCTCGACGCTTAATATAGTCTTGGAGGTTAACGTACTGCTTTAGTACCTCTGGACCCAATGCCTGCGTCATACCTTGAATAAACATATCAAGTTTGCGTAGGTCGTGTCCCCGTCCGAGAGCTTCCATGCCTGTAACAATAGTAGGTTTAACAACATCGTCTGGGAGCTTGGGAAGTTTCTTAGACCTAGTGAGTACCTCAATCTTGCGGTTGACGTAGGGAAGCTGAAATTCCTGAGAGAGTATAGAGTAGATACCCGATAGGGTGTCCTCTAGTTCTCCTGCGAGGTATCTGATTTCTTCCGCTGTGACCCGCTCTCCGTTTCGTTGAACAGAAGATTGAAGCATAAACTGTTGTGATAGGCGTTCTTCAATTCCCTGCATTGCCTGATAGGCCACGCGAAAATCGTTGAACTTATCCATTTGAAGTACGGAAACATCATTCTTGTTACCCTCTATTATTGCTGTGTTCTCTGCCTGTGCGATGGTACGCATCCGCGTTGTGCCATTAGGGTTCACCATGAAGATGACCTTAGCGGCGGCGGCTGCACCTTCTACGATGGCTTGAGTTAGGCCCTCAAGAGACCGTAGGTCACCTAAGAGTTCCTCAACAAATCCGCGTCCATAGTCTTCACCGTCAATGCGGGAGAAGCGTAGGGGTAGGAAGGGCATGTTGTTCTTCTTATATTTACCCTTGGAGCCAGTGACTACTGAGCCTTTGACCTCTTGGTATACATTATAGAATTCGTTCTTACGCTCGATGTGAGTGTAAACCTCTACGGTCTTCTCATCACCTTCGAGCTTACCAGTGATATTAGCGGCTGTCGCTTTATCCAAAGCGTTAGGTGAGACATGCTCTACCGTAACGATCTCTAGAACCTCACCGTTAGGTGCGCGAGATACTACATAACTATCTAGGTGAATTACTCTGGTCTTATCGGGGCCAACCTGCAGTAGCACGTTGCCGCCGACGATTAGATGTTTCAGTGCTTCATGCACCGCCACTCGATCTCCAGACGTTTCAATCTCCGACATAACTGCCCGTTCATACTCACCTAGTTGTTGTTCAATCTGGGTTCGAGCAGCCTCATCTTGAGCGATATCCTTTAGGGTATAAGGCTCAACCATGAAGCGGAAGAAGGGGGAGTTAGGGGGCATCAAAGCCAGTGAAAGCTTAGAGGCTAAGTTATTCACACCACGCGCACCAATGCCCTGAAACGGAGTATACAAGTCACTCGTTTCGTTATGGACATCTGGTGGTATTAGCGATGGGATAGTTAGCTCTGCGCAATCTCTGGCTCGATCTAAGTAAGACTGTCGTGTCTGTTCGAGTTGACGGTAACGCTGTTCAGCGGTTCCCATACTCATTTAAATTCTCACTTCACAAATTTTAATTATTAGTTAAAGCTTCTTCAGCTAACTGAATAGGCAGTGCATTTTTGTCTGCTAATTCATCAGCAGCTAAAATACCAAGTGGCGCTATTCCTGTTCTTTCAACAGCCTTTGCGCCTAGTCCAAGTGCAGTACACATATCAATTCCTTACTTACTAATTTGAAGGCCTGAACCATTGTCAATATTAGTAGTCAATGGATCGAGGTCTACTTGTAATTGGGACGTACCAGATGCAGCTGCTGAAATTGCACCTTTCTCTGCAGCGGTACCACTCTCAGGCGATGACGGGTCATACATATTTGTCATCACTGGGTTAGGCGCACTTGGTGCTGCAGGGGGCGGTGCTGGGGCAATTGCTGGAGGTGGGGGTGGAGCTTTGGGGGCTGATGGAAAGCACATTTGCTATTCTCCTAGTTTCGCAGCTGTTTGTTCTGCGTGAATTGTTGTTAAAAAATCTACGACAGAACGCTGACCACCTCTCCACATCAGCATGTTGTGCTGCTCAAGGTATTCAGGAGCCTTATCAGGAAAGCGGGAATTAAGTTCATCTAGTAGTTCGTTAGATATATAGGGAAACATTGTTTAATCTAATCCTCTATGGGGCAACCTAATCAAACGCTCGGGTCCACATGGCACAGATGCCAGATCGAACTACGTCATCATGAGTAAAGTTACAGTGAGCTGCGGGGATGTTGTGTTCATGCATAAGGTCAATAGCAACCTGCAGGCCACTAGTTCCTTTTAAATCGTGTTGACTAACGTCCCCATTGACTATGACTTTACTATCCTCACCAATACGGGTCAGGAACATCTTCATCTCATGAGGTGTTAGGTTCTGTGCTTCATCTAGAATGACGAAGGCGTTGTTGAAAGATCGTCCACGCATTACTTCAAAAGGTACAATCTCAATGTCACCGCGCTTGCGGGCAACCTCGAACCTACCTTTACCTAGTCGTGCCTCTAAGACCTCAGTCAAGGGGATGACCCAAGGGGCAATCTTGTCCTCGATGGTACCCGCAAAGAAACCAAGAGATTTACCTGCAGGGATATTAGGGCGGGTCAGAATGATCTTGTGTATCTTGTGGGTCTTAAACATATCCGCCGCCATTGCTGCAGCTATGTAGGTCTTACCTGTACCTGCAGGACCTGTGACAAATGTCTGAGGGTATGTACTTATACAGTCCATGTAGTTCTTTTGAGCAGGGTTCATTGGTAGCAGAGGCTGCACACGGGGACCGCGCACAACCTCAACTTCCTCCTGCTTACGTTTGTAAGTGGATTTCTTTCGCATTATTTTACCTTAACGAATGGGGCAGGCCCCAGTTGCGCAGTCATCATCTGTCAATTCGTCGAATGAATTGGCGTTCTCGATGTCTACATTTGCAAGCGTTGAGACATAATCATCATATGTCTCCTTGGTGACTACCTCTTGTGGGAGGTAAGCATAGCCAAGGTCGGCTGCTGTCTTAGTCGGATCGTTACGGTAGATGAACGATACACCAACATAGGCATCCCAGTTCTCCATAATCCAATTGATGATGGAGGGTATTTCAGTGGGGTCATAGCTGATGGTGACTGAACAGTTATGGTCTACATAGTTGTCCATCATAAGCTTGTATCGATCCAGCTGTTCTACAGCAGTCTCTAGGTTCACAAACTTACCATCCACCACTTGAAACTCAACATCATCATAGGCCACTGGAAAGGTGATTAAAACGCTGTCGGGTTCAAAAGGTTTCTCGATGACTGTGTAGTTAGCTGCAGTCATGATAGGTACTATTGGATCATGCTTAGAGAAGGTGACGTTGTTGTATATATACTTCCCCAGAGGTCTATGCACTCCCTCCGTTGTCGACATGACCTTTGAGAGGGTCCCACTTGGCTTAATTGTGCTGACAAGCTTGGCCCTTGGTAGTCCCAGTTCATCCGCAATTGAGTTAGCACCTTGTTTAGCTGAAGCTCTTAGTATCTGCAGCATACTAGGGATGTTCATATGCTTATTGTAATCAAGGAACTTCACGATGCCTGTAGCACCTACACCACACAGGCGAAGGAACTCATTCAACTCGTGCCAAGATCGTTGAAGGATACCATCATCCAAGTTCACACAAGTCTGACGGTAGTTAGCACGGGCTGCGAGGTATACAGCAATTTGCAATCCCTTAAAGTCATCAACGTATTTACCCCAATCTACCTCAACTAAATTACAGAAGCTCTTATTTCCTAACAGTATTTCCGCACATGGGTTAACTCCCTTAAAGTGAGGCGCACGTTTTAACGCTGCTTCTGCGTTGATGAATGCAGGTTCAGACCCACCAGCCTCAACCATACGGTCAAAGATGTAGGACAGTTCCCACTTGGTTGGCTTCTTATAGAACATCAGAGAGTTGTTAGACTGCTGTCGATGTGCGTTATCGTGGAGCCAAAAGTCTTTCTTAGCTGTGATAAACTCATCAGCCTCTGGGTCATCTACTGGCATCACAGCAATCTCTGCAGATCGACGGGAGGAAAGTGTAGTACCCATGTGGTTAAGCAGGTCTAGTATGTCCATGCGGGTCAAGAGCTGCCCTGCACGTTTGTTCATGATGTCACAGATTTTACCGAGGGCGATGTGAAGTGTATCGTCCCCTGAACTGATCCATCCATATCCCTTGAGGCGTGTACCAGCTGGGCGAATTTCAGTGAAGTCTAAGATGATCTTGTCTACGGGGTCCTTCAGAGCCATGAGTTTCCCCAAGGCTTTAGCCCATGCCTTTGCGCTGTCACCAATAGTTAACTTGTATACGCGGTGGCCATCCCCAATAGTACGCAGCTGTGAGATGTTATCCTCACGGCCCTTACCTTCTCGGGATGAACGCCACATCTCAATTTCTGTATTCTTGGCGAAGCCATTAAGAGTGCCAACCACAGGCTCAAAGCCAACGCCACAGCCCTGCAGTAGTAGCCAGAAGGCATCAACTACATCGTGGACTGTCTCGATACGTCCGAAGCTACAGTTGAACTGTGAGGCTTCGTGCTTCTTAGCTACGTCTGTACCACCAAGCCACAAGGTGCGGCCTGATGTTGTAGCCCTACGCTCAAGCATGAGTATCCGTAGTTCTTCTAACTCACCAAGCTCTCCTTGGTTAAGCTTCTCAGTTTTAGCTCGTTCCCAGAGCCACCGCTGGTGGTTAATAACCCGACCAACTGTCTGCTCCCAAGTCTCAAACACAGTACCCTCATCATTGAGTGGTCTGTTATATGTGCGGCGTGTTACCACTGCAGCTCTTACGTCTGTCATCGTTTGTCCCCATTACCCTGTAAGGCACCGCGCTCTTTACGAGATGCTAATTTATCTAAATTATTTCCAGCTAAGACTGATAGATTGCAGTTATGAACTCGCGCTAACTCGCTGACGAACCACAATATATCTCCAAGTTCATCTAGAATTGCTGTATGTGGATACGCATTATCCTTGCGATACCACTTAGCCACCTTACTCATCAGCTCACCCACCTCACCTGTCAGGCCAGTGGTTAAATATTCCAGTGCTTTATCTTCTGGATATATTGCAGTTGTCGCAGCTAGTCGCTGGTACTTATCTAAATTCAGGGGCATTATATTCTTCCAATGTAAGCTTTAAGATTATTGAAACCACCCACGAGTTCGCCATCAGGTCTAAAGATTTGAGGGACAGTGGTGAGGTTAGCCATAGACATGAGGGTCTTCAGACATGGATCGTCTTCGAGGTAGGTGACCTGATATGCTAGGTCCTCTGCATCAAGCAGGTTCACAGCTTCTTTGCAGAACTTGCAGGTCTTTGTGGAGACTACATGAAACTGGCTCATAGGATGGTATGCCCGTTTAGTTGGTTAATCCGCATCTGTGCATACCGCATTACTTTTTTCAGGTCTGTGATTTCACTCTCTACGGGGTCCATGCCATCGTAGAGTTTACTACCAGCCCTCATTGAATACTTAATGATGTTACCAGTGTGGAAAGGTAGAGAGTTACGTAGGATGAACTCTATAGGCTCGATGGCAAACTGAGTGTAATGTGATGGGCGTGTCACTATGTCGGGGGTGTCCATAGAATTACCTTTCCTGTGTTGAAATCAAAATTATCTTTCCTACATATTCGGGCCACCCGTGCTTGAGTGGTGGCTACAAATTCGGACAGACCTTTCTTGGAGTAGGCGTGAACAACAGCTGCCCACATCTCCATTGATGTCATGCAACCGTCCAAGATTTTTTCTGCTGTTTTCGGACCACAACCTTCCAAGCCTTTGTAGCCATCGACTGCATCCCCCGTGAGGGTCTGCAGCATATGGAAGTGGTCAGCCTCGAACTCAGTGATGGTGCGAACTGCATCATCCTTTGCAGGGTTAAACAGCTGGCAAGGAATAGTGCCTAGGTCTTTATCCTCACTGACGATGACGCAATCAGGCTCGTTGGTAGAAGTGATACCAAGTAAATCGTCAGCCTCCATACCCTGCACCATGACAGCACCCATCTCATCTAGAAGGTACTGGCGTAGGGCCTTCAGAAGCAGTGGCTTCCTTGTGGCTTTTCTGTTGGATTTGTAGGAGGGTAGGATATCTTTACGCCAGTTGGTTGGATCGGTGATGAACATAACGAACTCACCCTCACCAATCTTATCCGTAACCTTGTTAAGGTAATTATGGATGTACTCGATGCCCTCATGCTCGTAAGCGTGAAGCGTCCACATTCCATCACCCCAATCGACAGGCCTCTCGACACTGGTAGCTGCTTTAAAAGCCACGATGTCTGCATCTATGAGGAACTTGGTCATTGCATTTTGCCCCCATCAAAGGCCATTAACTCTGCAGTCGTGGAGTCATCGATGGACATAATCTGTAAGCAGATCAGGGCTGCATCGTGAACTATGTTTTGCATGGCAGTGTCATCTAACGAGGCGTGAACTTCAGCCAACTTCGCGATGCTTGCTGACATAGCTGTGAATACGATTAGGTCTGTGCCTTCATCCATCGGTGAGAGCCTTCCATGAGATTGGGTAGAGCGATGCCATCTGCTCACCGAGCAGTTCTGCAAAGTCTCTAGTTTCTTTTTGAGTGTCTGGTTTGATGCGCAGGTTGTAGACCCGTGACCAGAACAGGAGTGAGCCTGTCCATACCCAATCAGTCATGGCCCCCTGTGGTAGGATAGCCCGTGCCTGTTCGGCACAGATGCCCAGCGCAACCATCTTATTGTAGGTGGCAATCGCATCTATGCAGACATCGTGGTATTCATCTATGAATTCTTCAGACCTGCGGTGAGCTTCAGAACTAGAACCCTGCTTCACATCAGCTGCAGTGGCTCTGAAGAACTTAGGCTTCCAGTAGGAGGGTGAAGATTTTATATACCTGCGGCTAACCTCGTTCCACGTTCCACCGACTTGGTGTTTTGCAAGTTGTCTGCTGACGAAGATTGGTGCGGTGCATCGGAAGGTTGCTACTGGGTGAGTGAAGGGATGGGTGTGTTGTTCACGAGCGAGGAAGTTAATCAACCGCTCGTTCTGGTGGGGGCCATAGGCTTCCGCTTGTTTATCAAAGGATACTCGGGCTGCATCCACGACCAGATCGTCTGAGCCGTGATGTGCCATGTAGGATACATCAGTCATTTCTATTCCTTAATGGTTAGAGTTTAATAAACTTTGCGGGGTTGTAGAGGTGAACTTCGCGGTGACAGTTCGAGCATAAAAGGTGACACTTATCTGCCTCTTTTATTAAGTTATTCCAAGACCGTTGCATTTCTTTTTGGGATACATTGAACCTCTTCTTCGTGTGGTCGTGGTGGTGGAAGTCAAAGACGTTAGGGTGAAAAACTTTTAAGCAGCTTTCACATCTACCGCCCTTGTATTCTACAAGTTGTCTCTTTCTGGTCCTGCATAACTCTCTCACCCTAATTGAGTTAGGGTTTTTAGTGTGTGTCTGACCAACTATCCCCCACTTTATACTCTCCGGTGATGGGACATCTGAAATTAAAGTGCTTACCGGCAAGTTGAAAAGACTTAACTGCTTCTCTTCCGACATCCTGCGCTATCTCCTTTCTAGCTATGAGCTGCACTTCGTCATGAACGTGTGCGACTTGGGCATAGTCTTCGCCCCATTTGTAACCCTTACTGGTTAGATTTTCGTACAGGAATACTGTGGCCTGCTTGGCTAGCAGCGCCCCAGCCGATTGTAACAAAACATTCAGTGCTGAATGGGGACTTCTGATTGGAAGTACCCTCTGATCTAAACCACGGAGGTGACCTTTAGTTTTTACTGCATGTGCCACAGCTGCCTTCAATTCCTTGAGGGCTGGTGTTCGGTTCAAAAACTTTTTGATTAACGCACGACCTTCCTTCTCAGTACCACCAACGATTGAACCAATCTTTGCAGCACCTGCTCCGTATAAAAATCCGTAAATAAAAACCTTGGCACTATTACGGTCAGGTAGGCCTGCAGCCTTCTGATTTACACTGTGTATATCCCCGTTGAGAACGACATTAGTGTAGGCACCCCCATCGTACTTCGCCATCATGTGGGCGAGGCATCTCAATTCAAGGCCAGACAAATCCGCACCAACTAAGGAGTAGCCCTCGGGTGCGTAAAACAACTCACGACACTGGGTACCATACGGAGCATTGGTGCTAGGTGTCTGAGCTATGTTAGGCCTGTTGTGGGTGCAGCGAGATGTGCTGCATCCATTGGTATTAACTTGACCGTGTATCCTACCGTTCTGAACTTTCTTTAACCAAGCATTCTGACCGACAGCTAACTGACCAATCCTCTTGTTCAGCATCAGATACTCATTGAGTAGTGAAGCTTCAGGATAGTCTAAGCCTGAGAGGATAGCCTCATCTACCTTCGGCTTGCCCTGATCGGTGTGGGCTTTAGAGACCCAGCCTAGCGTTTGCAATCTGTCTGCTATGTGGTCTCTGCTGGCTGGGTTGAATACAACTTCCTTCACCTTGTAAGTCAGCTGGCCTTTCACATACCCTCGGGCCTTGTTATTGACCTTGGGTGTAAAGGGTTCCTTGATTTCCCAAGGCTTGAAGGCAACCTGCAGCTCATCATTCAGCTCGGCTTGGCGTCCCTGTAGTGTTGCCAAGAGTTTGTGTGCCTTCACCTCATCGAAGTGAAAGCCGTGAGCTTCCTGTTTGCGGATGACATGAGCGAAGTCATGCTCCAGCTTGATGCTCTGTGCGCTGGGCTTTCTGGACATGATGAACTTGTAGAAGGTTAGGTTAGACCTGCAGTCCTGAACGCAATACGTTTGCATAGCCTCTGACCACTGAAACCAACCGTCACTGTAGCCATCCTTGTGGTCACCCAGACGTAACCCCCACGCCTTTAGTGAGTGGGAGCCTATCAACTGTCGAGGGAAGTCAGCACCCCTAGGTCTCTTGATGTAATTAAAGTCATTGTTCTTCAGGTCCGACCAAACTAGCCGAGACATAATCAACGTATCGTGTATCTCGCCAGCGTACGCAAAGCCGTACAGCTTTTCCAAAGCAGGGAAGTCAAAGCCTTGGATGTTATGGCCTACAAGAAGCTCTGCATTCTCAAGATAAGTAATACCATCAGCGATGGATACATAACCCTCTTGATCTGCACAGCTTAGGACTTCTTCAGTGTCCATGTCTATCAGGACTAGGGAGTGACATTCGTCTAGTTCGTCTAGCAGTCCGTTAGTTTCGATATCAAATAGAATACGTTTCATTATGCTGTCCCTCTCGACTAGCTAGAAGTCTGAGCTGCCATCATTGGCATCCTCAAATACGGTGGGGTCATCGACCTCAACCATTCGTCCTGTGTCTTTGTTGTAGTGCAGGTAGCAGCCGATACCTGTCTCACCTGAGTGTCGATTTTTTAAGCAACGGACTGTGGCTACATTAGGGTTCTCACCCTGTTGGTCCCGCTCAACTGACAGACACATATCCGAAAGCTGCGCGATTGATGCACTTCCACGCAAAGAATTGAGCGTGACTTGCACACCATTTTCCCATCCCTTTTCACCTGCAGGACGCCGCAAGTGTGACACCAGAATAAGACCGATACCTGTCTCTTCAACAAGGGACCGAAGCTTGGTCATGATGACATCGATAGCCTTGCGCTCATCACCATCATCAACGCCACTTACAACTATACTCAGATGGTCTAAAATCACCCAGCCAACGCCACATGCCTTGGCTAGGTATCTTATTTTACTTAATAAGTTGTCAGTCTGCATCGATCCGAAATGATCGTAGACGAAGAAACGTCCGTTACCTACAGTCTTGCTGAAGGCACCTCGCATCTCTTCCTCAGTCACACCCTCGCGTGAGAGGTGAAGAGGTCTGTCCATAGCTAGCCCCATTATGGAGATAGCTGTGTGTCTCACGTTTTCTTCAAGGGCGATGTAGCCTACGCTCTCTCCTTCCTCAGAGAGATGATAAGCTATCTCTCGGCATACTTGTGACTTACCTACGCCAGATCCAGCTGTGATGGTTACTAACTCACCTCGGCGCATACCTCGTGTCTTTGTATTCAGACCGAGGAACGGGTAAGGTATGGAAGGTGTTGCATCTTCGACAGACACTACATCCCACAGGTCCTCGCCGTTCACGATACCATCTGGACGATACACCTTGGCTCCCCACATAGCCTCGATAAGCTCACGGCTCTTACCGTTTACTAGCATATCTGATGGATCGTTTTCAGAAAGCGTAGCGATGTGAGCCTTAGCAGGCGATAGGAGCTGGGCAACCTCAATGGCTGCAGATTGACCAGCTGCATCGTTATCAAACATGATGATAACCTTTTCGTAGCTCTCGACAAACTCAAGCGAGTTCTGGACACACCGCTTGGCCCCAGCTGCACCCGTAGAAATAGATACAACTGGAAACTTATTGCCCTGCGCTTGGCTCATACTAAGTGCGCAAATTTCTCCCTCTGTAATGACGAGCATCTTCCCATTCTCACGCCAGAGGTGCTGACCGTAGAGACCAGCTGCCTTTGTATCACCGAGAAACTTGAAGTTCTTGTTAGGTAGCCTGATCTTCTGTGCTACCACTGAACCATCTTTGCCATGATAGTTGGCTATCTGAACCGTCTGATTTTGGTACTGACCGACTGTGTATCCAAATTTCTTACACGTATCTTCAGTGAGCTTTCGTTTACCTAAAGCCTGTGCCTCGCCATAAGGTATTAGACCAGACGCTGGTTTAGACTGAGCAAATTCAGTTTGCATATCTGACCCTACCTTTTCATACTCATTACAGACGAAGCACCAGCTTCCACCGTCCGAGTAGACCGCGCGGCCATCGGACGATCCACATTTGCAGTGGGTGTGGTGAAGGAGACTACTCTCCTGCGATTTTGTACTCTGCATATCTAGCTCCGTTTGGTGCGGTCTTCATGGTAGTAATGAGGGACATGCCTCTGTTGCGAAGGCGGTTGACCACAGCTGCAAGCCGCCAGATCGAGTAGTTACTCTGGGCCTCAAGAGCTGAGATAGATTTGTATGTATTCAGGTGGGTTAATACGATTTGTGTTTGTGACATGTTCGTCATCTCCAAGTTGTCTGGGGTTTAAATCGAAAAAGGCCCACCCGAAGGTGAGCCAAATTTTTTTGTTAAGTATTGGTGCAACCTAATCTAAGGTGCTGACCGCTTCGTCTGTCTCGAACCAGTGAGCCGCATCAAAGTTGGGGCAGGTTTTGCCCTTGTCGAAATCTGTATGACCCGCAACTACAGCGATTGGAAAGTGGTCAGTCTGCCATTCAACAATCAGCTTACGCAGTGATACATACTGTTCTTCTGTGTAATTTAGCTCGGGACCATCTTTTGCTTTGTTCATGCCACCAATGAGGCAGATGCCACGAGATCGGGAGTTCATACCTCGTACATGAGCGCCTGTTCGAGCAAGAGGCCTACCATCTTCAACTGTGCCATCACGTTTGATGACTGCGTGGTAGCCAATCATCATCCAGCCTTTTTCACGGTGCCATCGATCTATATCTGCAGCACCAATGTCCATCTGTGGCGGTGTATAAGCGCAGTGAACGATGATGTGTGTAATTTTATTATTCATCTAACCACTCCTGTGGGACAGTCTTGTCTGCGAATTGGAAGCCGTGCTTATTGCACCACATGCCAAGCGTTGTCGGAGACTGTTTTGATATTTTGGTTTTTGAGTTACTGAACACCATGCGGATGTCCAAATGAGGATGCTGTCTCTTAACCAAGATCATCTTCTGACGATCTGCAGTGACGAAGCGTCCCTTACTCTCAATGATTATGACCTTCCCTGTTCGGGTAGTCACATGAAAGTCTGGTGTGTATTTTGCCTCCCGTGAGGGTACAACCCATTCGATACTAGGCTTCTTCTCATACTCGAATTTGATGCCCTTAGAACGGAGATCGGCGGCAAGGGTTTCTTCTAACCCAGACCGCCAACCATTTTTAATTGCGTTTGCTCTTACACTCCCACTTCCAAACCTAGAAGTCGGCTTCATCGTCAGCCGCAGCTATCTCCACATTGGCGAAGCTATCAGCGACGAAGCCATCTTCCTTATCGAACATGGTTGAGGCTGCCTCACCACCACCAGCTGATGCCAGAGTAATAATCTGCACAGCTTCAGGTCGGAGGGACAGACCCACCATTCGAGAGGAAGGCATAGCGTACCCAAAGACACTACCAGCAACACGAAGCGTAGAGCCGCCAGTGACTGTCGAAGTCGTGGGCGTCTTGTTGCTGTCATAAATAGCAACTCGCTTCTCAATCACCTCACCTTTGCGAGTTGTAATCTTAGCCTTCTGTTTGAACTTAAAGATGTTGAAGCCAGTGCTATTATCTTGGTCATCTTCTTCCTCTTCATACAGAGGAGCCATCTGGTATTTAGCAACCTTCGGGTCCTCCTTAATTGCATTGGAAAGGTAGGTATCGCGCAGCTCTTCAAGTTGTTTGATTAGTGGCTGGCTTTCTTCTGCTGAAATCTTCAGCTTAACAGTGTACTCACCATCAGGATTCCATTTGAAATCAGGTGTGTTGAGCTTAGGCCATACTGCGATGCCTTTAGGCGTTACGTAATCAGTCATGATTAATCCTTTAAACGTGTTCATATTTTTTAATATCGATGCCTGCCTCAAGAAGACGAGCTAATATATCTACAGGGACAGGGCGCTCGTTTCTGATATAATACTCAGCGACATTGATGAGAGTTTGGTTATTCATTTAGTGGCCTTTCGGTTCTGTAGTATTGGTGCAACCTAATCATTACTGGTTAGATTAGCTGAAGAAGAATTCTGATTGCAGAACTTTAGTGATATCTAAGTTACCCATAGGGGGAAGGGGCTTTAACTCCTCGCCCAACATTACTTCACATTCGTCCTTGAATGACTGCAGAGGATTGTTCTCATGGTACATCCAGAGGAACGCCTCCCGAGTGCAAGCTGAAAGCATTTCAATGTCAGCCGCATGACACCCAAAACTATCGTGTATCATCGCGAAGTGCGTGACCCCGTTATCTGCCGCTAGGTTTACAGTCATGCGCAGATGACAGCTGTCAGAAGAATGTGTGTGATTGGGAGATACCCCCGCACCCTGACGCCGCCTATCCAGCTTGTTTTGGTTGGCTTCCTGAACTGTCAGATAGATTAGCTTGTCTCCAAACTTGGTCTTCAGTCTTCTCTTAGTCATGTCTGGGTAGTTTTGCATTACAGGTAGGCCATCAAGAGTAGTCCACATGATAGGAAGATTTTTTGCAGCCAACTGTTTTGCGCAGTCTTGCAACCAATCCATAGCTGTTTTAGCTGCAACTACAGTCTCATTGATCGATGACCAGATGTGCTGGGCTAAGTAGATGGATGCTGGAAACTCCATTTCATTTAAAGGTGAAACATATTCAGCATTTTCCTCTTTCCTTTTGAGGTCTGTATCCGTCAGAAACTCTTGCACGAATGCCCTCGCAGAGAACAACGTAGAGCCATAAACTCGCGTCATCGTACAGCGTTTCGCTGTAGACCTGTTCATGCCATACTCAAGCCATCTGCTAGCCAAGTCAGCCACTGTGTATGTATCAAGCACAGTAGTATTACTGGCTAAGTCCTGCTTCACCTTGATAATCGTCTTATCAATGACTGTTTGGTAGATGTCAGATGGTCTATCTGCAGGCAACAAGTTAACTTGCTTACCCCCCACTTCATCCAGCAAAGCAGCGCTCAAATGTTGTAGACCATTGCAGGCTCCGTCTTTCGCGATTGCAATGAACGAGACATGCTCATAACCATCATTTGTATAGCCAACCCATTCCTCACAGAATGCTAAGAACGACCACGGGTCATCAGCTTCCTTGGCCCACCACAGGTCAGCCATTGGGTCAGACCCTGCCTGCAAAATACGATCTTGGTTTTCCACTACCCAATCAACACGCTCTTGCATTGACGCTTTGTCATAGCCGTAGGTATTGGCTCCATGAATAGCTAACTCCACCGCAGCCTCGTTGGTGCCTAGGGGCTTACCATCAGCAAACTTTAGCAGCCCCTTAGAGAGCGAGTTGCCTTGCGGAGTTAGGTAGGAACTCGCGGGGTATAAACGGCCCCTGAAATCGGCTGTGTGTACGAAATAGATAGCATTGTAGATTGAGAATTGTTCAGCCATCTTTCGGATACGAGTAACCATAAGTCTTTTAGAGCGCAGCCTGATGTTCTCCTCGTATATTTTAGTCGAGCGTTGCTTCCACGTTTTAAACTCACGCAATTGATGCTCGGTCATGTCCTCCTTTTTTAGCCCTTGGGGGATAGTTCGAGGTGGTTGTGGTTCATCCTCCGCTGCACTCAGCCCAGCTATAGCTAACCCTCGATCATTTAACATCTGTAATGTGACCATCACAAACGTGTTGACCTGCCACCCTGTCTTTTGGATGTGATTTATTGCTCGATACACAGGGGCCATCTGCTCTGTCAGTCCCTCGAGTTCCTCTAAATAGTTTCTGTTACTAGTCTTTATTAATGTAAGTAATGGGGTGTGATGTGTCAGATACCCCCCGCCTCTAGGTCCCGTCCAATCATTAGGCGGAACTACCATCGGAAGGTATACAGGTGATAGCATCTCAGCCACTTCTCTATTATTTTTTAAGAAGTTGATGACACTTTGCGTGGCTACTAAAACCTTCTCAATTTTGTGACGCGCAAGAGGTCTAGTGCATACTTCTGCAAAGCCTGTCTGCGATACAAACATTTCAATAAGTTTAATTCCAGTGTGTATTCTCGCGTCATCACCCCACGATGGCCATTGCTCACAATAACGGTTGTAAGCAGCCACAAGGTTCTGACGTTTGCGATGTCTGGTTGTATCAATTTCGGTTAGTAGTTTTTTAAACAGCCAAGGGTGCTGCTCCTCAAAACTTGCATAACGAAGTTCATCTTCGAGACTTTTACCAATATTATTAGCCACGGTTTGCAGCTTATTGGTCTTAGAAGTCAGCTTATCTATGATCGTCTTTGCGGTTAAAAAGGCAATTACGTTAGCGTCTAACAACTTCAAGAACTTTATTGATGACGATCTTACGCCAGCCTTGCCTGTCTCAGCTTCAGCAATCACCTCAATGATGCGCTGGGCCACAGGCTCGATGGCCCGCTTCATCAGCGGGGAGCCGTAGTAAGTAGAACTTTCATTCCCCTTTTGCTGGTTCTCAGTCAGCATCTTTTGGAACTTGCTGGCTGTTAATGCTCTCGATTGTTTTTCGAGGGCCTCTTGTGTGGAATACAGATCGATTGTCATTCTGTCTTATCCTTAGGTGTTGGAGGGGCTTTAGGAGCTATGGTGCAACCTAATTTATCCCATTGGTTTGATTGTATTTTTTGAGATGGTGCAGGGTTTTGGTGCAAATGGTGTAAATGTTTTTCCTTGCACCATAAATTCTCGCCAGTAACGATTAGAATTTAAACGCGAAAAGGC
>Ga0308011_10000237_pt1 | contig 29963 bp, 42 predicted proteins | sample Neamet177_FD_203144 | JGI IMG/M metagenome (GOLD analysis project Ga0308011, IMG submission 203144) | Marine microbial communities from water near the shore, Antarctic Ocean - #177 | ecosystem: Environmental > Aquatic > Marine > Unclassified | place: Southern Ocean | collected 2014-07-25 | reverse complement strand
CAACTCCTCCAGTTGCTTTAGAACAAGTAAGCACAGAAGAGCAAAATCAGAATCGAGAACGCCGGGGAGATACCGCAGGAAGACCGAGACTGTATTCAGTTATTGGTGAATCTTTCCAAGTTTTCCCTACGCCATCTTCAGCAGTTGAATGCGAAATTGCGTTTTACGAAAAAATTCCTGCAATGACTGCGGATTCCGATTACAACTGGCTTTTAACAAAATCCCCAGAAATCTATCTTTACGGATCACTGGTCCACACAGCCCCATATTTGAAAGACGATGAACGAATCGTTTTATGGCAGACCCTCTATCGGGACATATTTAATTCACTTACGCAAGAAGACGAAAAAAGCCGATTTGGTGGGACTACCCCCCGAATGCGAGCTAGGAGCTTTGGATAATGGCCGGAACAAGCAGCTATCTCGAAAACAAACTATTAAACCATACGCTGAAATCAACAGCGTACACCGCACCAACGACACACTACCTGGCGCTTTATACGTCTGACCCAACTGACGCAAATACTGGGACTGAAGTCTCTGGTACAAATTACGCCAGGGTCACGGCTGCATTTTCAGTGACTACGAACGTAGCAACGAACACGGCTGCGATTGAATACGCTGCTGCGGGAAATGCATGGGGTACGGTAACGCACGTTGGGATAATGGATGCCGCAAGCAGTGGAAATCTTTTATACCATTCTGCACTTACAACGAGCAAAGCTATTACTACTGGTGACATCTTCAGAATTCCAGCAGGCTCACTCACTGCAACGATGACGTAAAAATCAGTGTCATATGGCAGTGGTAATTTTGGTACTGGCGTATATCAAGCGCCCGTCATTGATGGCTATGGAAGTTTCCTTTTTGGGAACGGTAATTATGGCGAGTTTCATCCCAGGGTGGATGGAGAGGCTGCAATTCTGTCCTCAACGACAATTGCCGCGAGTGGTGGTTTTCTTCTCAATTCTGCGGCGGCTATTACGTCATCTACTGCGTTGGTTGCGGCAGGAGAAATACTCAACGAAGGCGAAGCGCACATCACGAGCTCAACGCTCATGGTTGTCAACAACTCGCCTGGATATGTATTTGAGGGCGAAGCAAATATAACGAGCAGCACAAGTCTAGTTGCTAGTGCTCGACCCATTTTAGAAAGTTCAGCAGCAATCACTTCGGTCACGACTGTTTATGCTTTAGGCGCGGTCACAACCGAATCAGGCGTTGAACCGATTTATAGCATCACAACTCTGGTCGCAACTGGTAGGTTCAAGTGGGAGCTGATTCCCGTTGTAACCGACCCAACGTGGTCTGCAATAGCTAACCCAACGGACACCTGGACACCAATAAATTAGAGGTAAATTATTATGGCATCAACACCAAATTATTCTTTTGTACTACCAACTGTTGGAGGTTCTTCGGGGGTCTGGGGTGGAAACCTAAACGCGAATTGGACATCTACGGATTCCCTTCTTAGCGGAGGCACACCTGTCACTGGTATCGATATAAATTCTGGCTCGATTGACGGTGCAACGATAGGTGCCGCAACGAAAAGCACTGGAGCATTTACAACACTTTCTGCTTCGGGAACTATTACCTTCGGCGGTGTCGCTCTCACAGCTACCGGGACTGAAATAAATTACCTGGACGGAGTGACTTCAAACATCCAAACGCAGCTTAATGCCAGTGGCGCGGGAGACGTTACTCTTACTGGCACACAGACTCTGACTAACAAAACTTTAACTTCACCTGTTCTGAGCGGAACAACTTCTACAACTTCGGGCAATATTGTATTGTCCCCGGCCACACAAATATTAGAAGTGAAAGGCGATGGTTCTAGCGTAGAAGGACAAATTAAACTTAACTGCCACGCCAATACTCATGGGCAAACGGTCAAGTCACAGCCCCACAGTGAAAATATTACCAATACAATGCTATTGCCAAAAGGCAGCAGCTCAACTTTAGTGAGTGAAGTAGGACTTGCCACTCTAACTGGCAAGACAATGGTAGATACAGTTTACGCTCTATCTGGTACAGCTTTCTTAGCTACGAATGGGGGCGTTCAGACCAAAACAGTTAGTGCTAATGTAACTTTTAGCGACTCCTTGGTTTCTGGTGATGCAATTGTCCTTATGCTTCAGTCGGGGGCTTCTTACACAGTTACTTGGCCCACAATGCAGTGGGTAACATCTGCTGGAAATGTCGCTCCTACTCTTACTGCTAAGGACACTATAGTTCTTTGGAAAGTTGGAAGTGTTCTCCACGGTGCTTACACAGGAAGCTACGTCTAATGGGTAAATTAGCAAAAGCACTTTCAGCATCAGCAGGAAACGCAGGTGGAGACAAGCTCTATGTCGAGGATGTCTTCTCGACTTATTTGTATACGGGCAATAGTAATTACAATTCAACAAATCAATACATCAACAATGGTATTGCTCTTTCTGATGAAGGAGGCTTGGTATGGCTTAAAACCCGTGGGACATTAGATTCTCATGCTTTAATTAATACTGTAAATGGGCCAACTAAAAAATTAAGCAGTAATTCAACAGACGTAGCAGCAGATGTTTCTGATTATTTTTCTTTTCCCGCCGCAGGAACGACAGGCTTTAATGTCTTGAAGTGGGGCTTCAATTTGGTAAACAGCACATACGCCTCATATACATTCCGCAAGGCTGAGAAATTTTTTGATTGCGTCAAATATTCTGGAAGTTCAAATGCCGCAGGAATTACTGTAGCGCATAATCTTGGCTCCGTTCCGGCCATGATTATAATTAAAAATTTAGACAATGATAATAGATGGTACGTCTGGCATAAAAGTTTTGCGAATGACGATTATTTATATTTAAACGAAACTTTTGCAGAAAACAATTATGGAGCATTTGCGTATTTAACAGCAAACCCAACTAGCACTACAGTATCTCTCGTTAGAGATGGCACTGTAAATTATGAAAATCAAGATTACGTCATGTATCTATTCGGAGATGAGGCTGCGTTTGGAGACGATGGCGATGAGTCTATGGTTAAGGTTGGGAGTTATACGACTGACGGCTCGGCAACTGCGAAGCATATTGATCTAGGGTTTGAACCTCAGTGGGTGATAAAGAAAAAAATATCAAGTGCAGATAATTGGGAAATGTACGACACTATGCGCGGATGGAGTGCCCCTAATGATACATACGGAGTTTCTAGCGCACAAGTTTTCCGTGCAAACTTGGCTAATGCAGAGGCCGCAACTACATCTAGTCCCGGCCCTACAGCCACTGGTATGTACTTTCCTACTGGAGGGCAAAGCACAAACGCTACATACATCTACATGGCTATTCGTATGCCAATGAAGACTCCTACGGATGGGACTGAGGTCTATATTTCCGATGATAAATTAAACGGTAACCCCAATTTCCCATCGCCTTTTCCAGTAGATTTTGCTTTGTGGAGAAGTACTGGTGGAGATGGTTGGAAAATTTCGTCTCGCTTAATGGGCAAAAGAACGTCTTATAACACTACTACTACTCCAATAGGCGATTCTAACGCTAGGTTTGATTATCAGGACGGGTGGTATGGCGGGAACGAACCACCTCCATACCAAAGCTGGATGTTTAAACGCGCCCAAGGCTTTATGGATGTGGTTTCTCACACGACTGCTTTAACAGGGACTAATGTACAAACTATTAAGCATAATTTGGGTGTAGCTCCTGAGTTAATTATTGGCAAATCAAATACCTCTGTAGATAATTGGTATAGTTACTCTGCTGCTATAGGCCTTGATTATGCGCTCTACTTTAATACTAGTGCGGCTAGAGCTTTTTACGCAAATGGGGCATGGTGGGGAGGCGTAGCTCCGACTAACACTCAATTTACTTACTCAACATTCTATGCGGGGAATTGGACGTATCGGCTCTTCGCCACACTAGCGGGAGTAAGCAAGGTCGGCAGCTACACGGCAAACGCTAACTCAACCAACATCGCCTGTGGCTTTAGTGGGACTGCTAGATTCATTCTTATTAAGCGTTATGACGCGGTTGCAGATTGGTATTTGTGGGATTCGTTTCGCGGAATCTCAGCAGCAGGCTCGAATGATCCATACCTATTACTAAACTCCGCAAACGCTCAAGTTACTAACACTGATTACATAGCCCCATACGCAGGTGGATTTAATTTAACTACGAACGGCTCCAGCACAATAAACGTGTCTGGCGGTTCATACATATTTTTAGCAATCGCATAAGGAAACATAACGATGGAATATAGACTTCAATCAGACGGATCGCTCAAAACTCAAGGCGAAATCCGACAACTTAACTCTAACTGTTCTTTCCCGCGTGTTTGGGATGCAGATGTCTGCGCTGACTTAAAAATCGATCCCGTTTTTGCAGCACCCAAGCCAGCGCCAAGCGCAGCCTATAAGCAAGTAGGTCGTAACGGCGTTGTACAAGACGCAAGCGATAATTGGGTAGAGGCTTACATTGAAACAGATATGTTTGCCGACACTACAGACAAAGACGGCGTAAAGACTACTAAAGCAGAGCATGAGACTGCTTATCAAGCTCGACTAGATGCTACCGCCGCAGCTTCAGTACGCACTACTCGCGATACTAAAATTGCAGCAAGCGATCACATGGGACTTAGCGATAATACTATGGCGGCTGATTGGAAGACTTATCGGCAAGCTCTTCGTGATATTACAGGTCACGCCAAATTTCCATCCCTAACCGATTCGGATTGGCCCACAGAACCTTCAAAAGCAGCAGCTTAAAACCGATGCAATTAAACAAAATTGTGAGGAGCCCTGTGCAATCATATTGAGGTGAAAAATGATCACTGAAATTGCACTTTTGATAAAGGGCTTGGACACCGCTATGAATCTCATAGAACGGGGTTTCGAGACTAAGCGTAAAATCACTGACCTCGGAAATGAGGTTGATAATTTTTTCCTTTCAAAAGAAAAGCTCGAAGAGTGTCTCGAAGAAGAAAAAAAACAAGGGACGTATAGTCGATCACCAATCGAGCAGGCGATGTTTGAAGATCGAATTCGGGAAAAGATCGAAAAACACATGCAAGTGCTTTCCAAAGAATACTCACGGCAAGGAAAGTCCCACATTTTTGCGGGATTAAAACGCAGAGCAGCCAACATCGAACGTGACCGAGTTTTCGAAACAAACTTAAAAAAGAAACGTGCCAAGGCTAAACAGCAGCAAACGTCTGATGTAATTTTTACTATCAAATTATTTGTGGGTTTATTAGCTATTTTAGTCGGTATCTTTGGAACGGCTTTTTACATAATTGGGGAATAGAATGGCGCTAGTAGAATTAGAGATACCGCCAGGGCTTTATAAAAATGGAACTATCTACCAGGCTTCCGGGCGATGGTACGATGCCAATCTGGTACGTTGGTTCGAAAACTCCCTTCGACCAATCGGGGGCTGGCAAACAATGTCATCTACAGTATTCAATGATATCTCGCGAGGGATGCATGCGTACTATGACAACTCCAATCAGCGTCGAGTTATAGTCGGTACAACCTCAAATCTGTATGTTTATGCTGAAGGAAAGTCTCAAAGCGATATTACGCCTACCGGGATAGCCACAGGTGCTACAGATGCTACTGGGCAAACAGGGTATGGATCTCAGTTCTACGGTGAAAATACCTACGGAACCCCCAGGCCCGATAATCAAACATATGATCCCTGCACAACTTGGACTATCGATAACTTCGGTGAAAACGCAGTTGCGTCGAACACCACTGACGGGAAGGTCTATTATTGGCAGAACGATGTAAATACTATCGCTGCACAACTATTAAATTCTCCAACGTCTAATCAAGCAGTTTTAGTCACTGATGAACGATTTGTTATGTGCCTGGGAGCTGGGGGAACAACAAGAAAGGTCCAGTGGAGTTCGCAAGAGAATCCAGAGCTCTGGGCTCCTGCAACGACCAATTCAGCCGGGTCCATCGAGATCGCCTCAGACGGCCAAATCAGAGCAGGTATCGTTGTGAGAGGGCAAGTGCTGGTCCTAACTGACTCTGACGCACACGCCCTGTCCTATGTCGGATCACCGTTCTATTACACCCCGGAAAGAGTTGGCTCAAATTGCGGAATCATTGCGGCGAAAGCTGTAGCGGTCACAGGAACATCTGCCTTCTGGATGGGCGAGAAATCATTCTTTAGGTATGACGGCGGGTACACGGTCCCAATCACAAGTGATGTCAGTGATTTCGTTTTCACAAATCTCAACGAGGTCCAAAGAAGTAAAATTTGGGCAGTCGTAAATGGTCAATACAACGAAATTTGGTGGTGGTATCCATCCACTTCATCCACTGAAATCGACTCCTATGTGGCGTTTAATTTTGACAACGACACTTGGACTATCGGATCTCTTGCTAGAACGTCAGGGGTTGATGCAGGAAGCTTTCAGAATCCTATCTGGGCCAGCACAGATCACAAAATCTATGAGCAGGAAACCGGGTTTGCGTATGACTCAGCACAACCTTTCGCTGAATCTGGAGCTCTGCAAATCGGGACGGGCGAGAGATTGATGAACGTCAACGAATTAATCCCTGATGAGAAAACGTTGGGTAGCACGACAGTCATTTTTAAGACTGCAAATTTTCCCACAGGCGCTGAAACTACCTCCGCACCATTCTCGATGGCAAACCCAACCTCCATACGCCTTAGCGGTAGACAAGTTCGCCTCCGCATAACCGGAAACACACTAACGGATTGGCGTTACGGAAACGTCAGACTTGAGGTCACGGATGGATCGCGGCGATGAAGCTAACTTTACCTTCCCCGACCTATTCTGCGACTCAGAAAGCGAGTGATAATTTTCAGTTAGAGCAAGCAAATAGGCAGAATCACAAACGCGACCAGGATGTCGAAATCGGCACAGCGAATATTATTTTAACTAGCCCAAATGGAACTCGATATTCCTTGAGCATCTCAAATGCTGGCGTGATCAGTACGGCGGTTACCTAATGCCCTTAGAGATAGGTTTAGGGCCAATTGGTGTGGCTGTTTCGGCTTTTAACCTTATGAAAAGGTTTTCTGCTGGTGGTGGCCGTGATTTGCCGCCTCTCACTCCAGCGGAGAAAGTTAGTCAGCAATTAAATTATTTCAATCAGATGGATTCATCTGCTAATTCACCTGGAGCACAAGAAGGCGCGGCTGAAGGTCAGGATGCAACCTACAATGACCTTTTGCAAAACGCCACCAACGTTGGGGATCAAAATTTAATAAATTTGGTTCTTAATGCAGGAAAAAATTCAGACTTTACGACCCCAGATAATGGCGTTAAGACAACTGGAACGTTCTCACCGTTCAGTAATGACCCTCAAGCTGGTCCTGTATCTGGAGCTCCCGCAGCCAGTGTAGGAACTGCTACCACTGGAACTAATCCTGTCGGCTCTGCGGCAACTGAAATTTTTAATGGTGCGGATAACACTAATGACCGCAATAAGCAGGTCCAAGATATTTTTGACACTGCGGGTACCCCAACGCAAGCAGTAGATCAAATCGTAGATTTATACGGAGATGACCAGGCTGGGGCTACCGACATGATCTTGTCGCAGTCAAATGATCGAGAGCTCACTCCAGCAGATATTTCAGACAACTATATAACTGATGACGGGCAACCTTTCCCGTATGACGTTCTTATTAAAATTCTGCAAGGTATGCCAGACAATCCTGACGCGGCAGATATTTTAGCGCGAGCTCCGGCTGCTGGTCCAGATGGCGCTTTTGATTCTGACGTACCAGTACCAGGAACAGGAACACTACCTGGAGCAGGACCAGCAGGACCAGCAGGACCAGCAGGAACAGGACCAGCAGGAACAGGACCAGCAGGAACAGGACCAGCAGGAGCAGGACCAGCAGGAACAGGACCAGCAGGGGCAGGACCAGCAGGAGCAGGACCAGCAGGAGCAGGACCAGCAGGAGCAGGACCGGGTGGAGCAGGACCAGGAACAGATGGACCAGGAACAGATGGACCAGGAACAGATGATAGTTGCCCACTTGGGCAGGTCAGGATAAATGGTGAGTGTGTAGATATTCCTACAGTCGTAGGACCAGATGGACCAGGAACAGATAACAGTTGCCCACTTGGGCAGGTAAGAAATGTAAATGGCGAATGTGTGCCTATTACAAGTTTGCCAGAAATCGATGGGCCAGAAGTTGAGGGTCCAGATCTGCCCGAAATCGGTGGGCCAAAATTAGCAACAGGAGGCGGTATGAGTTTATCGGATTTTTTTAGTAGCAGCAGGATCACTGACAGATCGACAGATCCACTGTTTCGCAAAGGCGCGGCAAGTCTGATGGGGTCACAAGACGTAACCGACAATCTCATTGGTCGATTAAACAGCGGCTATAGCGATTACACCGGAAATCGATTTAACACCGGGCTGAATGCTGACCAGACAACACTCGCCACAATGATCCGAAATAATATTACAGATCGTCCGGGTCAGGCTATTTTCGATGACTCGCTTGCTTCGTCAAGAGGCATAAGTGATATTTCAATCGATCCGATAACTGGTGCATCTGTAGACGCGCAAGCCAAGCCACTTCAGACTGCTGGTAGAAAACGCATCGACGATATTGTTGCCGAGCAATTTTCGGGTACGAACTTAGATCCGTACATGAATCCTTACACCAAAAATGTGATAGACACTTCTCTCAAAGACATTGAGAGAGCGAGACAAATGCAGGTGCTTCAGAATAATTCCAACGCAACAATGGCAGGGGCGTATGGCGGGGACCGAGCGGCTTTGGTAAATGCGGAATCAAACCGAGCCTCCCAAGACGTCGCAGCGAGAACAGTTGCTGACCTTAGAGATCGCGGTTTTAACGCAGCAGCAGACCTTTACGGGCAAGACGCAGATCGCTCGATGCAAGCGCAAGAAGCCAATCAAACGGCTGACATTCAAACTGTTAGAGATTCAATGGCTCTTGGGCAGGATTCTGAGCGGATGAATCAGAACACAGATCTTAGAGCGGCTCAAGACAACCAGCTCAACCAACTTAGGGCAGCTCAGAACCTGCTTAATGCTTTTGAGAGTGGAACAGATGCTTACGGCGGCTATATGGATGATTTTGCTGGTTTAGGTGACAGCCTCGACGCTCGATCCCAGCGAGAGAAGGATTTCAATTTTAATGAGTTCTTAGCGGGGACTGATTACGACCAGGACATGATTGACAATCTGATTCGTTTATTTTCCACCGCACCGAAAAGTGAAAGAACTGAAGAGACTGTAGATCGTGGGTTAGCCGGGGATATTTCTTCTGCAGTAGGTGCTTTTGATGATATCGGCAATCTCTACAATGCAGGCAAAGATTTCTTGTTTGGTGGCAATGATACCAAGGCTACTATAAATAGGGGCAGCGGCGGCTTTACTTTGGGCGGCATTTTAGGCGGCTAATAAGGAATTATTATGAAAAAATTATTAGACAGAATTGGCGGTGCTCTGGAAAAGGGCGTGGGTGGATTAGAAAACGTTGGAAGTGGCATAGGCTCAATACTTGCTCAAATGGGCGGCGCTTACGCACCTGGCGATCTCGATCTAAACGATAGGCAAAAGAGAGGACTCCTTTCTGCGAACATTTCAGATCGGATCTATGGTCCCGGCGCTAACGCTACCCCGCAGGCTCCGCAGTTCTTGAATAATATCCGGGGGGAACGTTCGATTTCTTCTATGCGGGACGCTATTAACGCTATTCCTGGGATGAGCGTGGAGGATAAAAATATTCTCAACTCCTTGCCTCCAGGTCAGCAAATGGAGTTTATGCAAAACTTGATGGAAAGCAGATTTGCTCCTAACTCTTCGGACCTCCCTTCTTCTGTTCGCGAATACCAATTTTACCAAGGTCTGGGTGGCACACCAACAGGTGAAACGGATCAAGCGAGGTTTATGGCATTAAAAAGGGCGAATCCATTTATAGACGTTGGTGGAACCTTCGTGCAGCCTGATCCTACTGATGGCACCAACGTTTTGGCAGAGATTCCTAAAACCCTTCGTCCAGGCGAATTGCCAGCAAATATAACCGCTGCTGAAGAAGCTAAGATATTGGGTCAAACTGGATCTACACCATTGACCGATGCTCAAAAAGGCGTTGACACAGCTTTCGCCAGTATCTATGCCGAATATGAACTGGGGGGTGGAAGGCAGATTGCAGAGAGAAATTACAATCAAATGCAAGATGCTATGAACGATATCCAGGGTACTTTATCGCCAGAGGAACAAGGGCAAATTATGGGATTTGACCCAGAGCAATTTCCAGAAAGAGTGTTATCAAACGAGGAAAACTACTCTGGCCCAATACTGGGGCAAGTCCCGCAAGCCATAAGAGTCGTAACGAACTCTGAATCCGTTGATATGGCAGATAGGATCGCGGGAGTTATTCAGCAAGGTCTTAGAGATACGCTTGGCGCTCAGTTTGCGGAAAACGAAGGCGCGTTAATGGTTAGAAGGGCGTATGACGAAACGCAGGATGAGGCAACTAACCTTCGAAGGCTAATGCCTTTGTTTACACTATTTAGAAATGGGATTGATGAGAGAAACAGACAAGCGGATTACTACAAACAAAAAGGTTCAATTAGTGGTTTTGAGCCAGGACGGGCTTCACTAAATGATCCTGACGCTTTCCTAGCTAGTTTATACGCCACTATTCCAGAGCGTAATGAGGTAGAAGAAATCACTTCATTCTCTGCTATTCCAGGGCTCGACCCTGCAATAGTTATTAAACTTGAAGCTGACGAAGAGCTTACGGATCAAGAATTTCAAAGCCTCACTGGACAGCAGCTTACTCAGGTTCAAGATTTAATGGAGAGGAATGAATGACCAACCTTGAGCGAATAAAAGCAGAGAACGCTAGACGGGAAGAAATAAAAAATAATAGAAATTTTGCTAAGACTAGAACCGCAGCGCAAGGGCTCACATTGGGTTTCGCGGATGAAATCGAAGCGGGGTTAAGGAACCCAGGCTTACTATTAGGTCTTGATAGCTCAAAGCAGGAATACGCCCGTGATGTAGCTAACGCTAGAGGGGCGGTTTCGGGCTATAGGGAAGACTACCCTGGCAGATCTGCGGCACTAGAAATGGGCGGGGCTTTAATACCCTTAGCCGGGACTTATGCAGCGTCTTTATTAACTGGTGGTGCAGCAGCTCCCACTGCCGCTACAACAACCGCGAATGTAAGCAGGCTTGCCAGTAAGATTCCTCAGTTGGTTAGGAATATGGGCAAAGGCGCTGCAATTGGCGGTGCTGAGGGTATGGCTTATGGTGTCGGCACTCAGGAAGGCAACCTCTCCCAACGTGATCTTTTAAACAGCGATGCGGCAACGGGTGCGGGGATTGGGTTAGCTATGCCAGCAGGGTTGAGAGGTCTGGGAGGGATGTATAACAGTGCGAGAAATCCGGTTACTAGGGCAGAAAGGGCTTTTGAAGGTCTAATGGGTAACGAGATGGGCGGGGCAGATATTACAGACATGTATCGAGCGCGTAATTTCGATAAGCCAGAAATGGCTGCGGATTTGAACGACTCCATGTCGCGTAGACTTGGTGCGCTAGAGGGTATGACAGGATCTCAAGGTAAGGCTATCAGCACTCAACTGGCAAATAGGACAGCGCGGCAAGGCGAAAGAATAATAGACGATCTCACGGATACTACTGAGGTTCCCCTAAATAACACGGATGAATACGCTCGAAAGGTTATGGCGCGAAGAAGAGCTCAGGCTTCGCCCCTTTATGAGTCTGCTTACGAAGCTGGAAAAGTAATAGATGATGCCCCGATCAACGACATGTTGCGTAGTGCAGATATGCGTTCAGCTTATAATGATGGGCTAAGGATTTATAATTCACAAAACAGCGCCCGTGCATTAAGAGGTGAGGAGAAATTGCCAGAGCTTCCAGATTTTCCTGATTTTGCTAAGGGTGAGCCAGCAAATCTGGGATTGCGTGAATTAGATAATATTTATCGCGGAATGAGGACGCAGTCAGACACTGCTTATCAATCAGGCAATGGCGCTCTAGGGCAAACCTTAAAAGATGAGGCTGATGCTTTAAAAGACAGGCTAGATAAGTTAATTCCTGAGTATGGACAAGCACGGGCAGTTTATAGAACTGATTCTGAGGCTCTTGGAGCCTTAAAAGATGGACGGGGCTTTTGGAAAAAAGGAAATATTAGCTCACGCACCCTTAAAGATGACATGAAGGGACTTGACCCGGCTAGTAGAGAGCTCTATCGAATGGGTGCTATCGATCAGCTCCGTTTAGATATAAGAGCCACACAAAAGGTTGACGGCAAAGGTTACAGCGATGCAGCTAATAAGTTCTTCTCAAGAGGAGATCAGCGAGATCGCACCAGGCTTCTTTTCCCTGATGGGGCAGAGGGCGATCAAGCGTTCAATGCTTTTGAAAACAGACTGCGTCAAGAAAATCAGATGATGGACACCATGTCTAGGACAAAAGGGTCTAGGACCACTCCACTGGCTGAAGAAGTTAGAGCGCAACTTGATGACGAAAGCTATTTTAGCTACGACACCAATAAAGGTATTGGTCGCAATCTATTGGATAAGACTTACAATCCTTTAAGATCGTTGGTTAGTGGCGGTTTTTCAGGTTCGCGAAGAGAACTAGCTGATCTCCTTTTAGACCCAGTTGGCCTGAAGCCGCCAGAGGTTGGTCCTGCTAACTTATCCCCAAGGATGAGGCAACTTAGCGATAACTTATTAAAGCGAAACCAGCAGGCTGAACAGTTCCGTGGATTGCTGAACAGTAGGGGGGCGGCAATGGCTGCTGGAACTACTGGTCTTCTAGGTGCAATAAACAACAGAGATTAGGGCGGTAATTTTAGCAATGGGAGTGACATTGGGAGTGACCATGCAGCCCGTATAGGTCCATCTCAGTCCACCAACAAAATAGGATTCTTAATTATATCAATGACCTATGCTGGACACAGACGGACAGAAAAAGACAGTCTAGGGGTTCGAAACCCCTAGGGGACGCCACTTTACTTGTTTAAAATCAGTGACTTATGTTTCAAATAGGGCAATGGGAGTGACATGGGAGTGACATCGTGTTTCACTCCACTAGCCTCAAGCCATTCTTTTCAAGTGAAATTCCCTCTAAATGGCTATAGTCTTCCTTCCCGCTAAATTCATCCGAAAACCTTGCATAGATACGTTGGAACATCTCAGGGCTATGACCTAGCTGATTGGCTCCGTCACCAACCGAAACGCCAGTAGAGAGAAGCTCTGACGCTCTAGTGTGCCTGTTGGTATACATATCTCTCTCTGCATAACCTTCTCGCTTTAAAGGGATATTCATTTCTACATGCAATGCTTTATGTCGTGAGTAGATAGGAGTTCTGTCTTTTAACACCCCTCCGTTGTGGTTCACAAACAACCACTCATCATCCTCCAACCCTTTCAAATATTTATCTATATAGGGTCGCGCCCAGGATGGGATATAGACCCACCGATCCTTACCCGTCTTTAAATGTTGAACGCCATCCTCCGTCACTTGTTTGTCGGCGTGGATCAGCTCACCCTCAAAACTTAATTTCCGTAAACCAAATATCTCGCCAGGTCTGAATCCGCAGGCGAACCCCAAAACTTGAGTCAATTGGAAATCTCCTGGCCTTATATAATCATATCTATTTGCCGCAGAAATGATCGTTGTTCTCTCATCAGGTAGATATCGATCAATTGGAAGCGTTTGGACCTTTGGCACTGCAATGCCAGAGCAAGGGTTTGGATAAATACTAAAATTCTTGAAAAGCTGAGTGCAGGCGATTAGTCGATTTTTCTTTTCAGATGTTGAATATTTACCCCCATCTTTTTTCTTCCACGACTTAATAACATTCTTAATTTCAAACTGCCCGATGCTGCCGAGAGTCCGACCTTTAAAATGAGGCAACCATATACGCTCAAGAAAGCGTCTAGTTTTGGGAGCTGTTTTCAATTCCGCATCAACGATCTCTAGGTACTCTTCCATCGCATACCGGAAATCGTAAAGATAAGGATCATCGCTATTATTTTCTGAAATCCCAAAGCGCGACTCTTCTTCTCTTTGCTTGAGTAAATTTATCGCTGACTTAATGTCCCTGGCATTGGTCGGCGAGTACGATTTATCGAGGTATTCCTTTTTGCCCCGGCCCCATTCGATGTAGATTCGGTTGTCTCTTTGATGGACTCCGGTAGCAAGTCTTCTATAGTTTCTTTCTCTAGCCATTGGTTGACCTCCCGCAAGTTCACCAAAATTTGTCTGCCTATAATTATGTAATGCTTTCCTTCATTCCAATGACGTTTTTTCCATCCATCAAAAACGCCGTCTGTAATACCTAAATCGGCTGAAAACTTTCTTCTATGAATAAATTCTGAAGTCATTTTATTCCCCTTAGAACGGCAAATCGTCATCGAAATCGTCTAAAGTAGCTGCCTTAGTCGCTTGTGTTTTAGGAGCTTCATTCATTGGCTTCTTTTCAGAACCGATTTTCACAGAATAAAATTTCCCGTTAGCCCCATCGCGTTTGTGTGCATTTAACCAAAACCACTTGCCTTCAATATTAATAGACCCTGACAAGTCTGCATGCCAATCTTCCTTCTTATCCTTTACAGGGCTTAATGTTCCCTGGTTTCTATCGTCGTATTCAGCCATTAAATGCTCTCCGTTTTTCGATTTTAGTGTGTAATTCTTTTAAAAACTTCTCTGCCTCTTCCATCATTTTAGCTATGCGGGTTTCCTCGACTGGGAAAGGAATAACTATGCACTTAAATTTTTCTTCAACTCTTGGATCGTACTGCACAAAATCCATCTCTTTAATGCCCGTACACTCTGCCTGGCAGAGCATCTGCCACTGATATCCCATATCGATTCGCTTTACCCAAGCTGGGTCTTCTACCGGGATTTCACCAACTAAAAGGTCGATCAATGCGTCCTGCTTACCCTTATATGGACATTTGATTTCAATGAGTTTTTTTTTAGCATTAATTGACCATCTGGAGATGCGGCCATTCCTTCCAACGTTGGGTGTTGAACGAGTCCCAGCTCCTCCACTAAATCACCAGTTTTTATTTCATAGGCAGATCTAGCCGAAGGTTCATACTTCGTACCCCAAGCCGTTGCGTCATTTCCATTAAAAGTTTTTCCAGCCTCTCTTTCGATGCCGAGAATTTCATTCTGAAGGACCGTCATTAGGTCTGCCCTTGTTTTGGTATAAGAACCTCGCGCACCTGGCATGATGTCCCCAATCTTGGAGGCGGTCAGTTTTCCTTTTCTTGCTTCAAACCATTCGGGACTAAGCTGCTTCAACGTTTTTCTCCTTTTTGTCATTAGCCTTCTTTAAAGCCTCTTGTTTAATTCTTTCCACGATGTATTTCACATTGTTATTTAGCCGCTCCTTATACTGTGGAGCCATTTCAGTCCACTGCTCTTTTTTACTGTTGTAGGTATCGGCAACCTCTTTCCGTGTTTTCAATTCGTTTAGTTCGCTGGTCAATTTTGCTAATAGAATTTCATCCGCCGGGTTCAGCTTCACTTCTGGCTGCACAGGCACTTCTCCATCAGTGTCTTCTATGTCTTTATTGATTCTTAGATTGAGCAGCATTTGCAGATTGTATCTACGCCAGTACGTTATTAAGGTTCCGCATTCTTGGACCTTGCCAGGATCTCTCAGAAGGGTGCTGCCGAAGGTCTGGATAAAAGCACCGCTTGCGATATGAGTTATCTTTGTCGTGACGCCAAAGACCGTGTGATCGCCCTCAGTGTTAGTATTGGACATGTGAGTGACAACCAAATCATTCTCACGAAGTGCTTCAGATATCCCATTCACAACGGCCTTGAGTGACGCAAAATTCCATCCCCTAGACCCGCCTACTTCTTCATCGACATCGATAACGCCGATTTTCTCCTGCGCTTGATTCAGAGCTCTATATAGCATTTCGTGATTTCTCTTATGTCCCATTGTCGCTCCAGTATTTTTTATGTACTTTTAGTATCTCTGTTGAGCAAAAAAAAGGTCAGTCGCTAACTTGGTGTCCAATGACTGAACCGATGATTTTGTTTTCGTTAATCTTAAATACTCTATCTGGGAAAGAAGGATTCACCAACTCTGCCACGCCGTCTCCACAGTATCTGGCATAAGAAATCTTCCCGCTTCTCAGAAGGCATACCATTTTGCCTGCCACTGGAGTCGCACCGCAGTCCACTATCGCCACGGATTTGTTCGGCAGAGCAGGGCTGTTCGCTTCGCTATTGACCTCCAGTGCATATGTCGATTTGCTGTGTTTCCCTGCCCAAAATATGTTCTTACTTGTTCTTTGTTCACCGCTCAAAATCTTCTTAGCCACTACCAACTCCACCTCGACTAGCCAGCCAACGTCCCCCGACATCTCCTGGTCGCTTACGCGATCATTATCTTTTAGGATGGCAAGTTTGGAATTAAGTCGTGGCGAGAAATCGCCTAAACTACAGCCCAAAATTTCCGAAAATTGCAAACCTCTGTCGAGATTTATGACGTTCCGGCCATTGATCATATGTGAGACAGCGGAGTAATTTTCCCCAAACCCCATTACCTTAGCGGCTTTCGCGTAGGTCAGGTCAAGAGATCCCGCTCTCTCCTTCCATATTTTTTTCAGCCTTGCGGCTTCTGATTTTCTATCCATTCTCGGATACTACCAGTATCTTTTCCAAAATACTATTCGTAGCCGGGTAGTAAGATTAAGCAAAACAGAAAGAAAAGACAATCTGTCGGATGGAGTTAATTCAAGCTCTTTCGGGACAAAACTCTACACTTTCGATTTTCATGCTCGCGGCGTAGGTTTTCAAACATATTAGAATGTAGGTTTATAACTATTAACAGTTCTAATGGACTTTTAATTTTCCACGCAGTAAGGTCTAAAAAAGAGTATCGGAGATATATAGTAATGTTAGACGCGAAATATCAGTTCAGATTGAATTTGAAACGGCTCATAAAAGAGAAAGGTCATAAATCAAATGATGTGTTCGGTGCTCTCTGCGGAATGAGCGGGGGTAAAATTCAACGCCTTACCGATATTTCCGCTGACGGAAATATCGATCTAAATGACGCAAGTCTCATTGCTGAAAAGTTAGACACCACTCTAGGTTACATGTGCGGGTCACAGTTTACGGATTTCATGTTGTTTCAAACTAAAATGATGCACAACCATTTCAAAGAATTATCAGCAAGCAGAGCACTAGCACAAACAATAGAGGCGCCCATGATGGACTATCTCGATGAAATACTTACTAGGGTGGATGCTCTCAATCGAGTTAAAAAAGATTAAATAATTTCTTCTAAGAAAGCCCCGCAATAAATATTCACTCTTATCAAAAATATCATTTGCCATTCATAAGTACCTTTAGTATCTTTCATGTACGAAAAATACTGGAGTTTTTTATGTACCCGGACAGTTTTAATCACATCATTGCAGAGAGTTCCGTCCCTTTAATGGAATGGATCAAGGGGCGTAATTTAAAGTACGACGAAGCAGCAAAACAAGTTGGCTTTCAGAAAGTTACCATCGCAAAAATGTTGAAGAACGAAAACCGGGACATAAGAGTCTGGGCCGATTGCGAGTTGGTCGAAGTCAAAAAATTAGAAGTGAAGGCGATTCATGTCCAGGGCGAAATGATCGGCTACCCGACAAATCAAAATATCATCTTGGTCGAGAAATTATTTCCGAAGGGAAAAATGCAAAATGATTGAAGCTGAGAATCTCAGTCAATTTTTTGAAGGCAGAAGAATAGGCGAGGGTAAATACATCTCTCGCTGTCCTCTGTGTTCCTCTAAGAGCGAAACTCTATACCTCACAGATGGTCGCAAAGGTACGCTGATTTATTGTCACAGCGGCTGCGACAAAGAAGATGTTCTTGCCGAAGTTGGTTTGAAGCTTCAAGACTTATTCTTTAACAGTGATACCTATGTGAAACCTCCTTACGATCCTGCGGAGGATCTGCACACGGTGGATATCATCCGCTCTTTTATAAAAGAGAAAAAAGAAAAGGGCGAACGAATTATTAAATCTGATGTTGTCTTTGCTAAAAAGGTGAAGGCGAGATTAAAAAGTCACAACTGCTGGAAACCTCTCAATGTCTGATATCAAAGACCTTGTTGATTCGAGGGACACAGCAGCAATTTCCATATTTACCTATCTCGGTTTGCTTCCAGACGGTCAAGCAGCGAACGCAAAGGAAATCATGGGTTACTTTAAACTTGGTAGAAGTAGGTTTTACCGAGCGAGAAAGATTCTGCTGAATGCTGGCATGATTGTTGAGCTGAGATCGCACGACAAGAACGGCCTGTTTAGCGGGACTCGCTATCATGTTCCACATGGAACCGTGTGTACGAAAACAGCACACCGCGTTGTCGAAAACGTACATGAAGAGTTGGCACAGAACTTGATAAAGATAAAAGAGAAGGATAAAAGTGATCCTGTTTGGGTAAGTCCTAAAACAAATACTGACGATTCCAATTTGATCTCGACCTACCCAGAAGATTTTGAGCGTGTTTGGGATCGCATCCCTCCAACGTTTGGAGCCAAGGGCAGCAAGCAACTTGCGGCGAAAGAGTTCGCAAAGCTCAAGCTCGGAGCAGATGAAGTTTTACAATTATTGGGAATGATCGACAGAGAAATCCGTAGGAAAAAACACTCCATCGCTAACGAGATTTGGGAACCAAACTTTCCACATGTTGTGAGAATAATCAAAGGGAAGATCTGGGAATCATGGGTAACAACGTCATCCCCAACGTTGGGAGAGGTCATACTGTGATCGTAGATAGAATTTCAGTTTCCGATTTCAGCCAGGACACTCTTGATTCTGTGCTGAAGGAAAAAACACAACATCGAGTCAACTGGCTCAATCGTCACAAAGATAAAATTCTCAGTGAGAGCAGCGAGTCGGTTGCACTCCAAGGTATCCAGACACCTTGGGAAAAACTGCACGACAAATTAGTTTTACAGTTCGGTTGTGTCTCTACCTGGATAGGAATCGACGGTCACAAGAAATCCAGCGTACTAAATCAGATAGTGGCATTTGCTGCGAGAGATAACGTTGTTGGCCTGTGTAGCCTGGAGATGGATGTTCGTTCTGTTGGTGAGCTGTTATGCAAACAAGCCTTGGGCGCTGTATCACCTACCAATGAATTGAAAGAAAAATTTATCGATTGGACAGAGAACCGAATACTGGTTTACGACCATGTGGGAACATGCAAGAGTCTGGAGGTCTACGCCTTAATTCTAAAAATGGTCCGTGACTACGGAGCTCGGTTCATAGTCATAGACTGCCTCCAAATGGTTGAGAGTGTCTGCGGCGATAACGAAAAGGAACGTGCTTTCTTCGCTATGTTGGTTCAGCTTGCCAAGGGATTCAACATCCACATAGCAGTAGTCCACCATGCGCGTAAGCCAGAGAAGGGCGGGGATGAATACATTCCTACAAGGTTCGACGCATTAGGCTCTGGAGCCATCTCACAGCTCTCAAGCATCCTGGCTATCGTTTGGTCCGACAAGAAAAAGCAAAGACTGCTTGATCTCAAAGAGCTCGGTCAGGATCTCGATGTCGATGACTTGGAATATCTGTCCCGGCCCGATACTAAAATCGTTATAGCTAAGAACAGGCACATCCCCTGGGAGAACACTGTCGGCCTTTGGCAGCATCCGAGCAGGCAGTTTTGTGGAAGCCCTTCGCTCCAACGTCTTAATTTTGAGCTTGATTGAAGTGATTAAATATCATGGGACTCCTATTGGAGGAAAAACGACAGATGCGGAAGAGATATTGCGCGGCAGGCATGCGCTCATCAGTTTTTCTCGCCCTGACCAACTAGCAGTTTGCATGGATGTTTGCCAAAGCTTTGTTCTAGACAATGGGGCTTTTTCATTATGGAAAAAGACAGGAGGGCAAGTCGATTTCACGGCTTATGTAAATTGGGTCACTAGCATATATCGTCATCCTTGTTTCGATTGGTGTTTAATTCCAGACAAGATCGACGGCACTGAAGATGAAAACTCCAGCCTCGTTCACACCTGGTTAAGATTAGGCTTAAAAGCAAAAGGGGTTCCTATTTGGCATTTGCATGAATCTCTAAATTGGCTTGAATGGTTAGTTGATCGTTTTGAATGGGTCGCTTTGGGAAGTTCTGGTCAATGGGCTTCTCCCGGTACAAATGCCTGGTGGGGGAGAATGACCGAAGCTATGAAAGTTTGCTGCGATGCTGAGGGTAGGCCAAAAACAAAACTTCATGGATTGCGAATGCTTGATCCCGAAATATTCCAACACCTGCCGTTGGCTGGAGCTGATAGCACTAATGCTGCTAGGAATAACAATCAATTAAGTCGATTTGGAATGTATGCGCCGCCGAGCGCAGGACAAAGAGCAGCAACGATAGCCGCTAGAATTGAAAACTATAACTCTGCCCCAGTTTGGCTAGGTGATAGACAGATGGAGATGCTTTGATGGAAGGAAAATGGTCAACATTATCAAAAAAAGAGCAAATCCAAAATGAGATTTATCAAAAAGGCTATGAAGACGGCAGAAAGTGTATGCGTTCGCACTTGAAAAAAATGGAGAAAAAAATCGATAAATTGGAGAGCGAGATTGATGAGATGCGGGGACTAGATGGAAGGTGAACACTACAAAGTTTCCACTGACTTCCAGCTTCAAAAATTACATGAAGCTGTGGAGTTAAAATATAAGGAACACAAACACCTGGTTGTGCAAATTTTTGATGCCCGGCCCAGAAGTTCAAATCAAAACATGCTTCAGCACACTATGTACCGAGAAATCGCCAAGCAGTTGTATGGAAACGATATGCAGCATGCAAAGTCGATGTGCAAATTGACGATAGGTATCCCGATACTGCGAGAGACAAGTCCGAAGTTTAGAGAAATCTACGACAAGAATTTCAAGACCGGGGGGCTTTCCTTCGAAAGGAAGCTGGAGCTCATGGAAATCATTGATGTAAGCAGCCTTCTCAGCGTTAGCCAGGCGAATGAATACATCAGTAAGGTCTACGACCACTTCGCTCAAAATGGGGTGAACTGGACTGATTTCATTAGTAAGAGTCACGATGCGCTCAAAGCTTAAAATCTTAGATCTATTTTCTGGGATTGGAGGTTTTAGTTTAGGACTTGAGCTTACTGGGGGATTTGAAACGGCAGCATTTTGTGAAATAGAAAAGTATCCACAAGAAGTTTTGAGAAAGAATTTCCCTGGAGTGCCAATTTATGACGATATCAAAACTCTTACAGCAGAACGACTTGTTCGGGACGGAATCGACAGAATCGATATCATTACCGGAGGTTATCCCTGCCAGCCCTTCTCCGTTGCCGGGAAGCAAAAAGGCGAACAGGATGACCGCCACCTCTGGCCGTCAATGCTTGAAATTATTGCACAAGTCAGACCCACTTGGGTCATTTGCGAAAATGTTACTGGTCACATCGCCCTGGGACTCGACCAAGTGCTACTTGACTTGGAAAACGAAGGCTACTCCACAAGGACGTTTATTATTCCAGCTTGCAGCGTCAATGCCCCGCATAGAAGAGACAGACTCTGGATTGTGGCCCATTCCAACGACACAAGACAACCCGCAAGTGAGAGGGGAAGGCAAAACAATAGGGACAAAGAGAGGAACGACATTAGGGGGAGCGGCGAGAATGTGGCCGACTCCGACAACCTCCGAGTCGAAGAGCGACACAAGGAATGTGCAAAACCGGATAAACAAAAACAAACAAATAATGCTATGCCATGCAGTGAGGATGTGGCCGACTCCGAGAGCGTCAGAGTGGAAGGGAGTAGGCCCACTAGGGAGCAAAAGTCATCAATACCGATTGAACAAAAGATATTTAGATGCGACAGCCCAAGAGTCAGCAGGAATCACTGGAAAATTGAACCCAGAATGGGTCGAGTGGCTGATGGGATACCCAGAAGGGTGGCTAAGTTGAAGGCATTGGGCAATGCGGTAGTGCCACAAATCTGCATGATGATTGGACGGGCAATTCTGGAGTTTGAAAATGAAAATAAAAATTGAAGCAGACGATTATGAGCTGGAAGAACTGCGAGAATTAATTGAAGGATGGATTGAGCGAATTGAAAAAATTATCGAAAAAGCGGAAGCCCAAGAGCAAACCGAAGCTGATTGATGAGTGTGCTACGCAGCTTCAGAAGCTAGTCAGGCTCAAGGCAGCAGACCACCAGGGGTTTGTGAAGTGTGTATCTTGCGGCGCGGTAAAGCGATGGCAGGAGATGCAGGGCGGTCACTACATCGAGCGAGGCCGACTTGCGACAAAACTATTAGAAGAGAATATTCACCCTCAATGTGCCTACTGCAATGCTTTTGGAATGCAGAACTCAGCGCACTGTCGAGAGAACTATCGGAGCTACATGATTGACATGTACGGTTTAGATTTTCATAAGGAGTTGCTTGAGGATTCTCTGAAAGTTAAAAAATACGGACTGCCAGAGGTTAGGGATATGCTTGCAGACTTAAAGAAACGAGTGAAGGAGCAAGAGGACCAGCTCGGTTCAATGATGCCGACTCAAGAAGATGAGTATTAATTTCAAAGAAAAAATAGATGACCTGGTGGATATCTGGCTTGATACCGTCCGTCAGACTGAAGTGGGTTGGCCTGAGAGCTCTGCTCTGAGTCAGTTCATTGAGTATCGGGGTTCTTTTCAAAGCTCATCGAAAGTATCCGGGTTAGAAATCTATGTGGACAGGCAGAAGAAAACGCACAGTAAATTTGCCGACATCGATTTATGCCTGGGAGAACTCGAAGAGAAAAGGGCGTTGTCGATTTTGGGTAAGCGGTTGTACCAAGGTTTGAATTCAGCAAACAAAACTTACACAAACAAAGATCGAGCTCACCTGGTTGGTATGAATTTAAAGCAGTTTGAGAACAATTTAGCAGCCGCTTACCGCGATTTGGATAAGACTCTGACGCTGTTAGAAAAAAGGTCTGAATACACTAGGTATCCTCAGTGAATCGATGGTACATTTTGTTAATGTGGGGTTTGTGTCGGTTGCTCACGCAACATCCCGACGATACGGCCTCGCAACCTAATTAGAAAAAATCCTATGATTAAAACTATTCTGAAACGCCTAGAAGGTCTGCGTCTGCATCCCTATGCCGATGGCAACGACCAATCGATTGGCTATGGCCGGAACCTCACTTCGGTGGGGATCACTGAGCCCGAAGCAGAAATGCTTTTGGACAATGATGTGAATCGTTGTGAGCAGGAAGTCCGAGCTCGGTACGACTACTATGACGGTCTGTCTGAAATCAGGCAAACGGCTGTCCTATCGTTAGCCTATCAGTTAGGAAGCACAAGACATGCTCTTTTCCACAATCATCATACGGAAATGGCTAAGGGAAACTTTGCTCAAGCAGCTAAGGAAATCTTTCCCGACTCTTTGTACGCCCGGCAAGTTCCTACCAGGGCAGAAGAAATCGCAAAGATCATCGAAACCAATGAAATATTTCTATAGCGCAACAATCGATAGAATCATTGACGGTGATAGCTTTGAAGCTACGCTTGACCTAGGCTGGTCCATGTATCACAAAACAAGCATGCGGCTGCATCACGTTGATACGCCAGAGATGCGCGGCGGTACAGACATCAGTAAGGCAGCGGCAAAGGTAGCAAAAGATCACGTTATAGACCTTCTCCCGGTTGGCAGTGAATGCCAGATCCAGAGTATGTCCCTGGATAAATACGGAAGGGGACTTGCGGTTGTCACTAACTCAGCAGGAATAGACGTTGGGGAAGATCTAATCCATCGCGGCCTGGCAGTAAGATATGAGGGCGGCAGCAAAGAAGAGGTTGCAGCGGCTCACCAAAAGAATTACGGGCTACTCCAGGCAAAGGGTCTGATATGAACACCCCGACAAAACCGATTCTGGAAAAACCCCCGACAAAATGTACCCCGACAAAAGCAAATAGCCAAGAAGTGCTCGATTTAGAAAGGCGTATACGGGATTACATCGCTACCGGGAAGGTCGTAGGAAAAAAAGAACCGCGACAAAAAGTAAAAGTGATTAGGCATAAAGTTAAATGAAGCTAAAAGGGCTTCTAAGCGCCTTCGCTCCAACGTTGGGTTCCGCAATCGGTGGCCCTTTAGGGAAAATGGCGGTCACGGCTATAGCTGGCAAGCTGGGAGTCTCTGATACCGAGGAAGCTGTTACGCAAGCCCTAGAGACGGCAACAGTAGAACAGCGACAAGCTCTATCAGAAGCCGATCAAGCTTTTGCTATAAGAATGCGAGAGCTCGACATTGATTCCTTCAAGGTCCAAACAGAGGACGTACAGAACGCCAGAGAGACGCATAAGGGTTTGATATTCCCGCAGCTATTCGCTTCAGCGTTCCTGATGCTGTTCTTCGGATATATCTTTTTGATTACGGTATCACCACCAGCTCAAGCGGATTTAGCACTATCGAATTTAATAGTGGGAAACCTAATGGCGGTCATTAGCGGAATAAGCGGGTATCTATACGGAAGCCAGAACGGGAAGAAATAAAAAAGGCCCTTAAAGGGCCTTATCTAATCTGAGTGTAATTGGTTAGAAATCCACCATTTTGAGGGACGCTGTCCCATCCTAGAGCCTGACAAGCTTCTTTCAGCAAATCATCTGGCGTGAAAGTTTCGCTAATGTGATCTAGGTAAGATGGGTGTGGTTGATTGGGATTATCGGGATCGGCTGGAATTCCTCCGAGATTTTGAACCTTGACGTAATCTTTCCAACGTTCATGATTTTGGACAAATTCGGCCAGCTCAATCTGGTTCGCGCCCATATCGACGGCTTCCAAATCATCCTCTAAAGTTACCTGTGGTAAGTCGGGCCAAGGGTTTTGGTAAAGATCACTGATTTGGTCTTCTGTTACACTATAATCACTTAAAAAAGCCCCATCTTCTAGCGCATGAATAGCGTCTTTATAGTCGATATCGCTATATTTGGGGCTAATATCGTTGATTAAGGTTTCTAATGTTTTCATGCTTTACCCTCCGTTGCTGTGTTGTCCCAACGTATAATGAATTTATCAATATAAATCTTTTGGTCGGCTGTTAAATCTTGCGCTAGGTGCATCTCTTCCGCTGACAAGCACTCAAGGTTCTGTGCCTTGCAATAACGCTCCCATTCACCCGTTAGAATGTCTAGCTTGTCATGGACGGTTGTGGATAACCAATCAAGCAGCTCATTAAAATCGTCAGTTTCAAAAACTGGAGGATCACCTTCACCGTAATTTTTAACGACCGCAAATCGTTTGAGCAAAACCTCATCCTGATCTGTCGCTTCCATTGTGTTGGACTTACGAACAGACAGATCATAACTATCTATAAAGATTTGGTAGCTATCGTCACTGCCTGATGTTGTAAAGGATGGCAATAAGTCGTTGCCGTAAGAAACGTCTATCCATTGTTCTGGAATTTTTAGATCGCTGTAGTATTGGTTCCACTTCATATGTTTCGTAACACGCTCTGTGTCGTTGACGGCAGGGGATTCTATTTCTCCCCATTCGACTAACATATCAAACATTGCGCGTTCAATCTTTTCTAGGTCGGTCGTTTCGTACAAGGAGCGATCAAGCATACATTCATAACCCGTAGGCGTTATGTCTATATGGAAGTAATTGCTGTGATGTCGTAATGGGTCATAGCTACTATCGTTAGCTAGGTAAATAAAAGCTTGTTTCCGCTCAGGGGTATCGCTGTCGGTATGCTCTGACAAGGAATCAGCGGTGTTAGTGTGCTTTATTTTAGTTGCTTGGAATTGCTCAAACGTCATTATGTTGTTGCTTGTGTTCATATTAATACTCCCGAAAGTATTGGTGGATGTTATTGGCTTAAAGATAGATAAGCTAGTCGCTTCGCCTCTTGAAATTCATTAGAGGCATAAAGTTTAAGTGCAGATGTAGCCAGAGCTTTAGCTTCAGCTCTGCGAGAATCGTGGACCTGATTGAATGCAACGGCTTTGAAGGCTCTGTTGATTAGATCCTTTGTGCTTATAGGCGCTATCCCAAGCGGGAAGGTTATCTCTTCACCGTTGTATGTTACGCCCTGACTTAATTGTGGAACCTGCATAGTGCTCTCCCTTTGAACAGACTGTAAGTATACAATAAGTACATCGGATATACTAATGGTATCTTTAATGGATGATAAGACAATAAAGGAAGTAGTTAGCTACCAGGCTGAACTATCTGGCGGGTGGGTAAGCTTTCCGTATACATGTATTTGTGTATGTGGCTATGACCTTCGGCAAGACCCTAGAGCTCTAAGTGAGCTGATCAGTGGATGTAGGGAATGCAATCGAAGCTATTGTGAATGAAAGTAGTAATGGACTTGCTGGAGATAGCAGGGGACACGCGGATAGTACTTCATAGAGCCCGATGCCCCAATTGCGGCGAGAGTGACCTACGTCTCAATTCCCTAGTAGAGGACCATAAGGATAGTTTAGAAGCAGAACTAACCTGCAAGGAATGCCTAGAGCCCTTTACCCTATACGTTCGGTCAGGACCATTGCATTAGCTCAAGCGTCCGACCTATTACCTTTCCAACGTTTATTAGGCTGACCAACAAAAAAGACTAATGTCTTCTTTGTTTTTCTTGGGTGCGCGCGAATATCACAGCTTTTGATCTAATTCTAGGGAATTCCCTTGAGGCCAAAACACTACATCTTGTATGTGATCAAAAATTAGGCAATGAATAGGCGCGATCGGGGCAATAGACCACTACATATAGATTATTTGTCCCTATTTCCGGTAAACAATATTACCGGAAATAGTCCCGGAGCCCCCCTCGAATTATTTTGACGGGCATATCTATATATACCCCCACAGTGAGATTCCCATGCACCCAGAACTTTCGACATGCGCGTCTCTCTCGCTCGCGGCATACCAGGACATGGCTGGTCAGATAGCGCATAAATTTGAGAATAGGTTTACGAGTACTACGTTTTATTGGAAGGAGTGTGAGGGAGTTGATTACCTTGTGTTCAAGGGCTCTGCGGAACCGAGGGATATTTTGTTAGATATTTTTGCCTTTCCTCCTGTGTATTACTTGAGGAACTGGGTTCACCCTGGATTTGCGATTGCTCATAAGAGTGTTCAGAAAAAAATTCTGAAAATTTTCAAGAAAATATTATTCAACCGGGGTGGGAATTCTAAGCGGTTGGTTATCACGGGTCATTCATTGGGTGCTGCCCAGGCTGAATTAACGCATTTGATGGCATTACAGGCTGGCATTGATTCGACCTTGGTTTGCTTTGGCAAGCCACGGGTGTTTTTAAAGAGGCCGAAGGAGAGGTTTCCACAAGGCTCTGCCTTATCTGTGTGTAGTGGAAGTGACATCGTGACTAGGGTTCCGAGATTTTGTTACACGGTTGGCTCTTCTAACCAGGATTTTCTATACCTGGCGAATGACGGGGTTAATTATTTAAACCCGGATCTCGAGTTTGTTGAGAAGGACTTCTCGATTAAGGACTCAGTTTCGGACCATTCTATGGAGCTCTACCTCCAACGTTCTTTAGAGGTTGTATGAAAGGTGTAAAGCATTACCGAAAGGGTGGTACAGAGCACAAGGGCGTTACGCATAGGATGTCTGACGGATCTCTACACTCTGGCAAGGCTCACACGGCTGCATCGAAACCCTTGTTTCATTTCGGACAGTTATCAAAGAAAGATCAGGTTGCTGCTAGATCAAGTTGGAAGAAATAGTAGCTACCTTTAATCGGGGTAGGGCGAATAGGGTTAAATGTAGGGCGAATAGGGAGTATTACAGGGAGTTTTATTCGAGGTAGGGCGAATAGGTGTGTTTAGAGGTGTGTTTAGAGGTGTGTTTCTGAATCATAGTTTTTCATAGTTTTATTCGAGGCAGGACGGATAGGTCTGTTTAGAGGTCTGTTTTAGAGGTCTGTTTCTGAATCCTACGTTTTCCTACGTTTTCCTACGTTTTCATATTTTTTCCTACGTTAGGTTTTTAGATTGAATAAGGAGGCTGATATGCCAGGTAAAAAGAAGCGAGTTCGCAAGCCAGGTTACTGATATGAGATATCTACTTTTACTACCTTTCTTAACCGGATGCGCTGTAGCGGACATGGTTATCGACAACACCAATGTTTACTGTTCTCCCGCCTATAAGTTGGCAAGGAGTGCGACCAGGAGTGTTGTAGCTCTAACGGCTGGGATAAACCTGCCTGATTCTTGTGACGTTATGGAGATTGAAGATGCCGGGCAGCCCGAAGAAGAAAGCTAAGACGATATCCACCTGGAAGCTATTTGGCGATCCTGATTTCTGGGAGACGGCCTTTAAGCTTATGGCCGCTGGCGAGTCTACTACTGTCATCTGTGGGACTTTTAACGTCACGACCAATGGCTTTATGAATCGCATTAAGTCTGACCCGGACCTATCCCAACGTTTTGACCAGGCGAGACAGAACCGAGCTCTATGGCATGCCGAAAGGATTGAAAACATCATTAACGATGTTGACGCGGGGATTATCGATGCTCACGCGGCGAAGGTCAGTATTGATGCCCGAAAGTGGTTAGCTTCACGAATGGACCCGAATTCTTGGGGTGATAAGACTAGGGTGGATTTGAATGTCACTGATGTGACTCAGCTTCACTTAGAGGCGATCCGGGAGCTGGGTATAGCAGAGACGTACACAGAGGAAGCTGTCATTGCCGAACAATAATCCATTCTTAGTTTTCGTTAAGAAATACCAGAATAACCCCTCCTTATTTGTTCGGCAGGTTTTGAAGATTAAGCCAGACCCCTGGCAGGAAGAGCTTTTAAAGAGCGTACAGAACAAGGATCGAAAGATCAGTGTACGGGCAGGGCATGGAGTGGGTAAGTCTGCTGCTGCGTCCTGGGTGATCATCTGGTACTTCCTTATGAAGCACCCCTGTAAAATTGTTCTAACGGCTCCGACAAGTAGTCAATTATTTGACGCTTTGTTCTCTGAAGTAAAAAGCTGGATTAAAAAGCTTCCCCAGGCTCTGCAAGATTTAGTCGAAGTGACCTCGGATCGGATCGTTTTGGTATCTGCTCCACAAGATGCCTTTATTAGTTGTAGAACGGCCAGGGCAGAGACTCCAGAGGCAATGGCAGGGGTTCACTCAGATAACGTTCTATTGGTCATCGATGAGGCTTCTGGTATCCCTGAGAAGGTCTTTGAGGCTGCTGCGGGATCGATGTCTGGTGAGAGCGCGTCAACTTTAATGCTGGGTAACCCGGTTCGGACCAGTGGTAGTTTCTTTGATTCCCACAATCGATTAAAAGCTGAATGGAAAACAATGCACGTTAGTTGTGTTGATTCTCCCAGGGTCAGTAAAGCATTCGTAAAAGAGATGGCTGTCAAGTACGGGGAAGACTCTTCTGCGTATTTTGTCCGGGTCTTGGGAGAGTTTCCTAAGACTGATGATGACACGGTTATTTCAATGGCTTTAGTTGAAGATGCCCAAAATCGTGATGTCGTAATGGCAGAAGACACCCCGAAAATATGGGGACTTGATGTAGCCCGAATGGGCGCTGACAAATCAGTTCTCGCGGAACGCCAGGGTACGATTATTAACTGGCTACTGGATTGGAAAGGTAAAGACTTGATGGAATTGACGGGTATCGTCAACGCCAAATATCAGGAAACACCTCCTTCAAAACGCCCTGTAGAAATTCTAGTCGATAGTATCGGTCTGGGTGCAGGCGTTGTAGACAGACTTCGTGAGCTCGATGTCCCGGTACGCGGGATTAATGTCGCTGAGAGTCCGTCTATGAGAGGCACTTACATTAATTTACGAGCAGAGCTCTGGTTCAAGATGAAAGCATTCCTCGAAGCGAGGGATTGTAAGATTCCCAGAGATGAATCTTTGTTCGCTGAATTGGTTTCACCGCGTTACTCATTTAACTCAAGCGGTAAATTAAAAATAGAATCCAAAGAAGACATGCGGAAGCGCGGATTGCCTT
>Ga0308011_10000236_pt1 | contig 30154 bp, 38 predicted proteins | sample Neamet177_FD_203144 | JGI IMG/M metagenome (GOLD analysis project Ga0308011, IMG submission 203144) | Marine microbial communities from water near the shore, Antarctic Ocean - #177 | ecosystem: Environmental > Aquatic > Marine > Unclassified | place: Southern Ocean | collected 2014-07-25 | reverse complement strand
TCAAACTGCTGACTAACATCTCCAGCAACAGGAGCGTCTTCAGAATAAAACCTTACCGCAGGACACTGAAGAGTAAAACCAGTTGGTGTAGCTGTGTAATTAAAACCTTGTTGAGTACACACTGCAGTTGACGCTGGACCCGCTGTAGAACACGCTGTGGTTATAGAACTATTTATAATCTCCATAGCAGATCCTGCTGGAGGATTAACATAATTATTAAACTTATCAGTTACCGTACCCCCTTGACCTGAAAGGTCATTAGGAAGTAACGGTTGAAAGTTGCCTATAGCTGTACTACCTATAGGTGTCTGAAACTCAACAGAGTTAACCAGATCACTTACAGAAGCATAAGGTATTGGACAGGTAAAAGTCCAGCTTATACTAAAAGGACTTGGCTGTTGAAAAGCAGGTTTTGAATCAGGACCAATAGCCTGTGGATTACCACCACTAACTTGAGCGGAGGGAGCAGACTGCATATTTAGATCAAAAGTCAATGTTAATCCTGCGATGATTGGCAATGTTAATGCTGATAAATCAAAAGTCATTTGTGAATCAGTAACAGCAACAGAAGCGGGACCACCTGCGGCTGCCTGTCCTATTGTATAATTAACACCATTACTTGCTATTGGAGCATCTAACCCTACACCCCCTATTTCTTCTACTATATGTTTAGTAGTATAATTTATAGGTATTTTTTGCCCGTTTTCATTAACAACATCGTAACCGTCTACATAATTCCCATATATTAATCTGTTACCTTGAATGGTTTGAGCTTTAGCAATTCTGGGTACATTATCATATTGTCTTAATAATTCATCTGAACCTAAGGTTGTAAATATTTTACTATTACTAAAAGTTAAACTTTGTTGTATTTCATCAGCCCACCCTAAATCTTTTTTATTATATCTTTCTATTACATAAATAACATTATTACCACTTTCTTTATAAAGCAAGTCTACTTGAATAACTCTTTTAGATCCTGTAGAGAAACCAATAGTAGCACCATTAAAGCGATTTAACATACCTGCATTGTTATAGGTATCTAAATTAAATCTAAAAGATCCAGGCTGAAAAGCTGGCATACTAAATAAAGACGTAGCACTATACCCGCCATCTTGATATCTATATCTATAAGCAAAACATAAAAATCTTGTTTCCATATAATTTTCATCACCTGGAAAATCTTCTAATGTTACTTCAGGAACAGGTAAAGGAGTGTATGTAAGAGTAGAGCTCTCAAACCCTGGAGGTTTTACTATCACACCTATATCTTCTTCACGTATACCGTCAGAACCTGCAGGAACATTTGTAGCTGCTGGATCATCATAATTTCTTTTTACATTTATATATCTTGGAGGGTTTTTATCGTCCGTAAAAAATAATTGATTTTCAATTTTACTTACTCCAGTGACTAAGAATTTAGGATCAAAATTTAAAGTTGTGTTAACATTACCAGGCTGCCCGTCCCACACTGAAACCACATGATAAGTAACTACATTACTATTAGTGTTAAATGAAACTATCATATCACACTTACCTGTAGGAGATGCAGCGTTAGCAGAGTCATGAACAAACCAATATAGAGTTTCTTCCATTCCGTCTTCATAAACTCCTATGCAAGAAGTAGATGCAGGGGTTAAAGGATTACTGTCGTAAGCTAAAAAAGTTAATTGAGTATTACCTTTTGAATTTTCTACAGCACCTACTTCAGTAGACTCAGTAGAACCTAATCTAACATTTAATGCATCTACATATTCTCCACGTGGAACTAAGCGTTCATCAACGCTTTTATTCATTTTACCTGCTATAAAATTTGATCTAATATCTGCCATTCTACTTTATCCATTTATTCTGACCTCTTAAGTTTTGTAAAAGCCTTCCAGGGTGTATATTACTTAATCTTAATTTAGCGTTTCTTAATAAAGAAGATTTATCTTTTCTTGCTCTATTAACCACATATTCTTGAACTCCAAATTTACTATTTACAATAGAGTATCTTATGTACGCATATATAAATTCTTCAAATAATTTATTAACACTAACTGAAGAATCATCTCCTTTTTCTAATCCATCCGATACGTATTCTAAAACTACAAATTTACCCATCATTCCTGAATTAAAATTAATTACACCCGCTTTTTTATTTATACTAAAAGTAGGGTTTGCATTTGCGGTTTCTGTATTCATCCCAAATCTACCGCCAACTGCATAATCAAAGTACCAAGTGCCATCTATATTATAACCCAACGAACCATTATAAGGTCCTGTACCCATGTACATATTTTTTTGACTTCCGTTTAATCTTTTTATATCAAAGAAAGAATCAGCTGGTTTCAATACATTTCCGTCTATATCAAATAAAATACGACAGTCATTATCCTGCAAATAAGCTCCACTCCAATTAGTCTGAATATTTTCAGTCATAGGGAAAAGCATTCCCCCTTCCATTAAAGAAACTCTTACCCAATTTACATAATCGGGAGGAAGAACAAATCTTAATTCTTCACAAACCTCTAATTCTAATATTTTTACTTCTTTCATCGCATCATAATTCAATTCTTGAACTCCTCTTTTTGCGTGAAATAAAACTTGATATCTATTTATGTTGTTAATAATCTCATGGTTACCTTGATACATTAACATAAAATTATTAACTATATTTTCTAAAGTAATATATTGGTATGATCCCCAATTTGCTTCAGATTCAGGACTCGACCCTGGAGGTACTATACCGTTTTCGTAATATTGATAATCTGTAATATATGCCATAATTAAGCTGTTTCTTGGTTATCTAAAGTTTCTTCAGTTCCTCCAAATTTATACACCATATCTTCTCTAATTTCAATACCTACGTATTGACAAATTTTAGCAATTAAACTTGGCTCATCAGAATCTGGTAACTCAAACTCTTGAAAATCTGCAGCACCTGGATTAAATTGAGGCTCTCCTCCTACTAAAAATTGCCAGGTCCACTGAGGATCAACTGGGTATCTAATGTATTGAGCCTGTATATCTCCTGCATTAAGTATAGTTGTAGGATAAATTGTAACTGTATTTCCTAAAGTTCCAATAGCGGTATTAGAACTCGCCCCACCTAATACATAAGCAGGAAAAGTTTTTGATGGAGCTGTTAGCATAGAACTTGTTAGTAAAAATATTTTATTTTGATTTACTCTTTCTACTTCTTTAATATCTGTATTTGAATATATAACATAACTATTTCCTACCGCTAAAAATATATCATCACTTAATGATAAAGCATTTGCATTTACAACTCCAGTAACAAAAGCTTGTGTTAAAGTTGTTGTATTAACTACCAAACTCCCAATAGGAGGTGTTGGAGCTGAGACAGGTATAGTTGTCCATCCTACTGCTGCAGCATCGTCAAGCTGCCCTACTGTTATAGCTGTGTTTGTACCCGTAAATAAAGGTTTAGAATAATAAAATAATTTATTTATTAAATAATAATCGTTTGGCAATGCAAAAGTGTTAGCGTTAGTTTGCCCTAAAAATACTGAAGCTGAAAAACTATCTATAACCTCTACTATACCCTTTACAATATTAGCATATCCTGTGCCTGAAACTCTTTGATTTTCTTTAGTTATCCAATTATTATACTGATAGAAATAATCTTCAAACATATCCATCTGAGCTTGCTTAGCATAAAGATTAAAATCTTGCGGAGATATATATCCGTAGTTATTTTTATTAGCTATTGCTAATACAGTATTCCGTACCTCATTTATTGATGCCGCCATAAACTTTAAATGTTTTCACAAAGATAGTAAAAAAAAAAGAGGCCTACTTTTTTTGTAGACCTCTCTTTACTTACTAATATGCTTAAGCTAATTAAGCATTTACAATACTCGTTACAGCTTTCGGTAGATTCATCTCGAAATAAGATTTTTGCCAAGAAGTAGCTAAAGCTGTTTCCTGTGCATCTAAGATAGCTGTGTAAACATCATGAGCAACTTGTGCTGCAGTTGTTACTGTAGTAGTTGTACCATCAACATATTTGATTGTAACTGTTGTTGCTGTAGCAGTTGCTGTAGCAATTGCTTTAACTCCATCAAGGCTGATCAACTGACCAGTGATAGGAGCATTCGTAATTTTAAGAAATTTTACCATTTTATAAAAAGGTTTTAATGGGTTAATAAAGTGCAAATATACATAAAAAAAAAGCACCCTATTAAGGTGCTCTTTTATTGTGCTTATATTATTTTATAAACTTTTCTTTAAAAGCTTATAAGTTTCTATTCCTTCATCTCTTTGCATGTAAGAAGCAACTATATCATTATGATCTTCTCCGAAAGGAACAGTTAATAGTTTCTTTTTATTTTGAGGCAAATTAAAGTACACATCTCTTTGTTTATTTCTTAAAGTAAGTATCCCTTTTTGAAAGAAAACAACTACATCATCTTTTACTTGTAAAGTTGGATCATTTAAAACATCCATAAATTCAATAGGATAATTTCTTGAGAAAACTAATATATCTCTTTTTAATTCAGCTGTACTCATACTATCCACCTGAGACCCCATAAGAACTCTACCTACAGTAGCCATTTTATCTATAGATAAATCACGAGCTAAAAGTTGAGAGTCTAAAATTATATTCTCCATTTCCATCATTTCAGCAGCGTCTTTTGCTTCATTTATTTCCTCAAATAAATTTCCATTACCAGGATGTAAAGAAAGGAAGTGTTGAAGTACTTGGTTTGTTTTTTGTACATGAAGCATTCCATCCTCAAATACAATAGGCTCCATTATTGCGTTACCATCTTGCTCATCCTCAAAAGGAGATCTTTGGTTTTTTGCATAACGAAGTGGTCTATTAACCCCTGTATCTTCATCAAAATGTAAAAGATTAGTTCTTTTAGAATGGTGAGAAGAAAGCATATATGCTAAAGGAGTTTTGTTGTTTGTTAATTTGTAGCTCTTAGCTACCAGTATTTTTTTTGTTTTCATTTTATATAATTTAATTAAAGTTAAAAAAAAGGGGAGGAGGTTAGTCCCCCCCTAAATTAGTGTTACTTAGTCTTGGAATAAGAAGAAGTTGTTTGCACCTAAAGTACAACAAGCTCTTTCACTCAAGAAGTTAACTTGCATAGCATCTAAAGAAGATGTTCTTGCACCACCAGCAGAACCAGTAATCCAAGTTTTGTAACGTCTATCTTCAGTTTCAGAAGCTCTATAACGAACATGTAAGAATGGACGCTTAGCGTTCTTTCCTAACACTTGGTCATATACAGAAGTAGAACCAGCAGGAACTAAAAGTCCGTTGATGTTTCCACCTACAATATCACCTCTCATTGTAGCATCGTTTAAGTATTTCCAGTCAGACTTGTAAAAGTCATATCCTCTACGGAATCCTGTAAAACCTAAATTTAAAGCCATGTCTTCGTCATTATCAAATAATCCGTATGAAGTACCACCCGCTCCGTAAGAGTTTTGAGCAGCTAACATATCGTCAATATCAAATGAGAATTGTCTATTACAGAAAATAACATTTTCTTCAATAGCTCCTTGTCTGTCAAGTCTTTGAATAACTGTATCGAAACCAGCTAAAGTAGTTGGGTTACCACCACCCCAAACATTTCCTCTACTTCCTACTACAAAGAATACACCTTCAGAACCAGCGTTAATTACACCAGCTGCAGGAGCAGCAGTTGAAAGAGCAGCCTCTGCACCAGAACCTGTTGCAGCTGGAACAGCTTCAATCATTGCAGTTTCAAGGTAGTCCTCAAATCTTAATCTTGTTTCGTGCTCAGACTTCATGTACCATAAGTATCCTGATCCACCATTTTCAGTAGAAATTTCAACCCATCCAATTTGTGCCATTTCAGAACCACTTACTTCGTAAGTATCTTTAATGATAATTGGTTTGTTGTCAAAGAATACATCGTTAGCCTCTAATGAGTCTACCATTCCTGGAGTTCCCTTAGCAAATTCCGAACCATAAATCATTATAGTTAATGTTGATGGAGTTGCTGGAACTACTGATAAAGCTTCGTAGAATGCTACAGTAATTGTGTTAGCTGTTACGCCTGTTACAACTGCTTTATTTTGCAATATAGATCCTGGAGTATTATCAGATATAAAAATAGTTTGACCTATTCTTACTGCAATGTTAGATCCTGCTGGAACTATCGATCCTAAAGGAACTGTTAATACACCTACAGTAGCACCTGTTACTGCTAATGTTACATCAGTGTATTTAGTATGTAACCTTCCTTGTTCAGCCCATTTGATCATGTCTGAGTTAGAAGGCATTTCAGCGCCTACCATTCTTAAGAATGAAGCTACTGTTCTATTACCATATCTTTCAAATTCTTTCTCGTATGTATCTGGAAGATACTGATTTAAGAAATCAAAGTTGGTAATGTAATTACTTGGTAGGGCTACTCTCTCCGCACTTGGCTGAAGATCAAACCCTGGGGCTGCATTTACTGGCATTTTTTTTGTTTTTTAGTTTATAATTTTTTAATACTTTTAATTTTGAGTCCTCTACCGCTACTTGTATCACCTATAGCTTTGATTTGTAATCCATCTCTATTTAATGAAACTGGGGTTTTCCTCATTTCCATGTTAATATTTTTAGATTTTTTACTTACACTATCTACAGTCTGAGTTACTCCTTGATTGTAGAAAAATTCAGCAAATTTATCAATATTCATAGCTACTGACATTGCCCTATGATATCCTTGAGCATCATTCATCAAACCCGTCTCCTTATCCATAAATTTATTTACGAAAGTGTTAACATCTGATTGTTTGCTCTTTAGTTCATTAGCATCACCAGGTTTAAATGTAAAATTATTTTCTCCGACAGCGAACTCAAAACCTTTGAATTCATCGTTAAAGACCTGATCGGTCTTATCTAAAAAATAATCGTACCTTTTCTTTTGTGCATCTTGAGCATTGGTAGACTCCTCTATATAACTTTTATAACTACTAAATTTTTCTTTGTCCTCGTCAGATAATCCACCCCCACTTGACTCAAGAGGAGTGTTGTATTTATCTTTTTGTTCATTGAAAAACCTTTTAGCCTTTACAAGTTCTTTCTTTTTTGCTCTCTCAATTTTCTTAATATCGTTTGGCTCGTCTAAATCTTCATCGTAACCAAACTTGTCTTGCATTAAGTCTTTAATATCCTCACTATCTAAACCTTCTTCAGTTTGAGAATAATATTGAGACAACACCTTATCGCTGTCCATATCATCATAATTTTGCTGTAATTTTACAAAATCATTAATTCCACGTCCAGTTTCTTTTTTATACTCAAAGTATGCCGAAACATCTTCAGGTAATTCTTCATTAGTTTTTGTTGTAGAAAACAACTCATCTACTGAAGATATATCTTTATCATATCTTTCTTTTATATAAGAAATAATACTTTCATCATTTAACCCGTCTGATTTAGATTCTTCAGAGGATGAATCCTCTATTTTTTCTTCAACAGCTGGAACTATAGTTTCCTCTTTTGAATCTGAAAACTTTTCCTCATGTTTCTCAAGTAATGCTTTTTCTATTTCTTGAGTTGATTTTTGTTCAATACCTGTTACTTCTTTTACTACAAATTTTTGGTCTTCCATTTTATTTAATTTAATTTATGCAAAGTTAATATTTATTTAATTATTTTTTCAAGCACTATCTGGGATTAAATTCTGCTAAATCAAATCCATCTAAACTATCTTCATTAGACTCAAAATTCATAGCTGGTAAATTGTTTTTTCTTTGTTCAATCATTTTAGATTGTTGAGTATTACCCTCAGCTATTCTCTCAGATTTACCTTCTTCTCTACTTTTTTCTCGCATGTCTACTTGTTGTTGGTCCAAGCCTCGTAATTTCATGTTGTAGTTAAATTCAACATCCATTAATCTTCTTTTTAATTCAGCCTCATTAGTTTGCTTTTCAATTTCAAAAGCAATTTCCGCTTGTTTAATTTGAATCTTTGCCTGCATCTCTTGTTGACTTTGTTGCATTTTAGCTTGAGCCGCTTGTTTCTGAAGAGCTTGTTGTTGCTGTCCTTGCATAGCCTGCTTTTGCATTTCTGCTTCTTTCTTTTCAGCAGCACTTTGTTTACGTTTGACTTTTAATAATTGATTGGCCATTTTTAAATTATTAATAGTTCTAATATCAATAGCATCCTCTAAGTCAATTCCTCCCATTTTTAATGCCACTTGAATGTTAGCCTCTAACTGTTGTTTTTCTTCTTCATCAGGACTCATTTCAATAAATACACCAAAGTCATATAAATATAAATTTCTAATTTCTTCTATAATTCCTAAATTATATTTACCGATTTGCATAGCAAACTCATCTTTAAAGTCAGCATATTCTAAAACATCTGCAGTCCTTATTGAAAGAGCTTCAGCTAAAGTTCTGGTTATATATAAACTTGAATTAAGAATATGCCTCGTAGCTACATTAGAATTTAACGCTGCTAATTTCTGAACGCCCACTAAAGAGTTAGGGTCAGGAGTAGAGGCATCTCTGGCTTCATTTAATCCAGTTACTTGTCTTATCATTCCTAAGTAGTGGTTATAATTACCTATAAGCATTTGCATCTTACTGCTACCACTATTAGATGTTAGCTGAGTAATTGGAACTTTTGCATTATTATATTCTCCATCTTGAGTGTAACTTCTACCTACCACACTACCTGTTTGAAAGTATAATCGTAAAGCATCTGAAGGATCATAAGCATTCCCCGTTCCTAAATCCACTTCACTTAAACCGTCAGCATCAATAAAAACACCATCAGGAACCACTTTAGAAACAACTTGTTGTAATTTTAAATGACTTATTTGAATTAAATCTGCAAAAGGAATCATTCTTTTTACTAAAGAGTCTAAAATTCCTTTATACATTCTTGGAGCACATGCTACATAATTAGCCATAGCATGTTGATTAGCAGAATTAGGACGAACCATATTCTCCATCATTTCCCACTTAAGCAACATATTACTTCCCATTACCATAACCCCGTCATACCATAGATCAATTCTTTTTTCTACCCTTTCAAAATTACCTTCTTCCATCATTTCTTCAGGAGGGTTAAATTGATCATCTTTCTCTACTGTTTTAAAAGTTCCTTCTGCAGTTTGTTTTTTCTTATAAACAAAACTATTAGTTGTTTTATAATTAAAAAATAATAACGTACAGGTGTCTCTTGCAAACATACTGTTCTCATAAATAGCGGCAGTATTATAGTAGTCATACCACGCTTGACTATATTTAGATATCTCTTCTAAATCTTCTGTTGTTAGATCTGGATTAATCTTTAATACTTCTGTGATAGGAACAGTTTTAAGTTCTCCCCAATAAAAACAATCTTTAAAGTAAGGATCTTCAGTATAACTATAAACTACATTTGCAGGATCAACATACTCAACTTTAATTCCATCTCCTTTTTGAAACATGTGCTTACTAATACCTATACCTATAGTTGTTAAATCATAATCTACTCTTTTTCTAATATCAATATAGTGATTTTCTTCAAGCATTGTATTAATAGCTATTTCATTAGCTATCTCTATTCCTGGCTTATAATTTAACTGCATATACAACTCCATTTCGGAATCGCTTTGAGGAAGCGTTTTAGGATCTACTTGAAAAACATTCATTTTAAAATCTTTTTCAACTTGATGAAATAAATCTTGAGCAGCTACATTTACCGAAATCATTTTTTGAAATTCACTTCTCTTTTCTGCAGACATAGCGTCTTGAGCCTGACAGTTCACTTTGAATAATCTATCAGCCATTCCGTTTACTACTATATCAACAAACTTAGGTATAATAGGAATAGGGGACCAGTCTAAGTTAAGGTAAGATAAATCTCCGTCTACCGCTAATTCGTTTTTATATTTTGCAACTGATTGCTCTCCTCTTGCATACAGCCTTAATCGGTTAAAATCTGCCCACTGATTGTAGAATCTACAATTCATGCCATCCTTTCTAAACCACTCATATTGTATTGCTTGACCTACCTGTAGTCCAAAAGTTTTTTTCTTTTTATCTGCATCGGACACAAATTGATCTGGGAAGGCAGCTGATTGTATATTTATAGTGACTGCTTTCATGTAATTATTTTACTTAGTGTATTCTTATTATTATATCTTGCAAAGTTAATACTTATTTTTGATTTTTCTTTAGATGGGGTGTATAAGTGTTTTTGGTTGGCCATAATAGCTAATCCTGAACTAATAGCTGCATCAAACTTAGTTCTATTACTGATATCAAACTTAGCCCAGTCTTCTAAAGTTCTTTGAAAATACATCCTGCCCATATCATCTTGATCCCTGTAATCCCCCAATAAATCAATACCTACATGTTTTTCAATATATGATTCTATTGCTGAAGCATGAGATTGTTTTACGTCTTCAGAAGTGTTGGGTATTCCGCCTAATTCTTTTTCTGTTTTAGATAATCTGTTATATGTTTTGTCAGGACGATTTAAACAATACCCTCTATATCCTCTGTTTTTAAAGTGATACAATAAACGAGGTTTATTATTTTCACAAAGTATAGGCATTCCGTAAAATACACAAGCCATCAATACTTCTTCAAAAAATATTTCAGCAGTTTGTGGTCGAGCTATATATTCTAAAAAAAACTCATTACTTGGTGCACTATCCATATTAAATTTAGTAAGTCCATGTAGAGCCCCATTAGATCCTTTACCTACAACCACACCAGATATATCATAAGAATCACAGCCGAAAGAACCTAAATGCTCATTCCCTGGTTTTTTTATACCTCTGGTTGTTATAACCTTATTCATCAATCCTTTACCTGGAGTCCATGTTACTAAAAATCTTCCGTTTTTATTAGGCGACCATATTACTTCAGTATCTTTAATTCCATCCTTCCACTGAAAAGATCCTTGTGTAGTATGATGCTCTATAATTAAAGAATCATTATAATCTACTTGCTGATATATTTTTGTCAAATTAAATAAAGACTGTTTGCTTTCATCTCTAAACGCATGGGATTCTGTTCTGGGAAATTGTCTGTAAAACTCATTTAAAGCATCAGGATCTTGAGTTAAAGAAGCCACCTCGTTTTCCCAATAATCTATTGCTCCTATATTAATATCTTCTCCGTCTATACCTATTATGGGTTTGATAGGTGTTTTAAATACAGGCATTCCATGTCTGTCAATATATCCTTCAAAATTCCATTCCATAGGAACGAATAAACAATACAATCCGCTTTTTGTTTGACCATTTGCATTTCTCTTAGAGGGAAAAGAGTCTTCATAAAGATCTTTAAAATTTCTACCCCCTTTATCTAACGCATTAGAAGTAGATCCCATCATACATTTACCAATAACCTTACTACCTAATCTCAAACAAGTTTTAGTTACCCTCCAGTTGTTTAAAATATTATCAGGCCTTTCCCATTTACCACTCTCATCATGAAGTAATAATTGTAATTTTTCACCATCATAACTGTTATCACCAGTGTTTTTCCAGTCAATAGTAGTATCTAATCCTTCGAGTTCATCGTCAGCCAAATGATACATATTCTTTTTTGTAATTTTAGAAGCAGGAACTCTATATGCTAATTCTGTTTTAGGTTTATCCATACCATCCTGTATAGGCTTAAAAAAGAAAGGGTAATTATTAGATATAGGAACTACTTTGTCGGTAAACATTTTTTTAGCATCAGAACCACTTTTAGATAGTATTCCTATTCTTGAGTCCTTAGTAATAGTGGCTTGATTAACACCCTCACATGAACTCATAAATGAAAATCCTGAACGTCTTATTTTTAAATAGCACATACCAAAACTTCTCTTATCGGCTTTACAGGCTTCCCAGAATATATAAAAGATCCTATTAGCTTCTCTAAAGTCAGGATTCCCTACATCAATTTTTGTCCACTGTAAATACATATAATGAGTCCCCGTTATATATGTAGGGCTCCCGTTATTCATAAACCAATATCCCTGCTCTCTTCTATCAAATTCTCCCTCTATATAGTCTACCCATTGAGATTTAAAAGTATCGGGAGTTTCGTGCCATTGAAATATAGATTTTATTCTATTTAACTCTTTACTTAGTGGGGTTACTTGCCAATATTGATCTTCTTTATTTTTAGATCTTTTAAAAATTTCTTTTGGAGTAGGAGGTAGAGCTATCTTTAAACCATTTATTTCTATAACGCTTTCTATCTGGCCACTCTTAGATATAACAACTATATCATATTTTTCGTTATAGCCATAAAACCATGTTCTTCCTCTGTTTTTATTAGACAAAACAGACTTAGGAATAACCCCTTTTAATTCTTTATATAATTTATTTTGATCTTGACTCTGCAAATCCTTTGGGGATATTAGGTTTTTTTTCGGCAAAATTACCATCCAACATTGACTTTTCTTCTTCTATTCTTTTTAATATTTCAAAAGCATCCATGATGCATAGTTTCTTAGTAGCTGCTGCATTTTTTAATCTGTCTGGGGCTAAAGGATCTTCTGCTTCATATTTTATAATATCTTCTTTAGCTACTTTAATTAATTGCTTAACTGCTTTTTCTCCAGCTTTTATTATTTCTAACTTAATTTCTTTAATATCCATTTTGTTATATTAAGGTTCTATTTTATCCCACAATTCACTTAAACTATCAGCACTAAAAGTAGAGTTAAAAGTCAATGCTTGTGCATACTTCCAAAAAGGTGTATCATACTTAGATCCAAATTGATAATGCCACAATAAAAACGATTCAATCCTATGCATTAGTGCTTTAACCTTACCATTACTTTCTTGAGCATTAACCCCATTAAAAATAGTTTTTTTAGCTTCGATACATAATGTATGATAAAAATTAAGAGAGGTTGCCTCTAAAGGCTCTATAAATCCATACGCATTACCTTGCAATATAGTTCTTTCTCCTATAAACATATTTTTAGCTACATAATTCTCAAATGGAAGTGCATCATTAATTTTTACTATATCAAACCTACTCATAAAATCTTCTCTTGCTTCTTCAGTAGATGTTATTTCACTATTATAAAGATATCCATACGATATAGTGTTCTTGTTAGGTATTACAAAGGTCCACCCATTAGGTGTAGCTACTGCTTGGGTGTATGTTAAATCTCTATCTTTTTCTTTCTTATAGTTAGAAGCAAGAAGTACAGCGTTTATAGGGCTGCTTATTTTCTCATAGTTATCTTTATTCCTATTACATTTTCCTCTACAGTCAAATATAAAATCAGCATCTATTTCGCTCTCAGGATTTTTTATGTTTTTTTCTTTTACATTAAATAACCCAGATTCTAAAACTGCTTTAGATAATTTATTAGGAGTAAAGTGTACTGCGGCTTGATGCATAGCAAAAGAATGAAAAATTTCTTCCTTATTTTTCTCCCACCCCTTATATAATATTCCCATCTTAATAGTTCCATCAATAACATTTTTATCATACCAATTCAAATCCAAGGTGTCATGCAACAGTTCAGTAAAAGAAGGTAACGAACCTTGCCCTACTTTTTCTATAGGATAATTATTTGAATCATGATATATAGTAATCTCACTTTTAGACGAACTACATTCTATTTTTGATAATTCTAATGCGGTTATACATCCAGCATTACCTGCCCCTATAATGGCAATTCTTTTCATTTAATATTTTTATATTTATAAAATATTACATATACTTTTCTTCCTTCTTTCCAAGATTTATTAGGGTATTTACTATGAAAATAATTAGCAGGATATGATACTAATCTGTTTTGCTCATAACCTGCTACAGAAACTAATCTCCACATATCTAATTCTTCAGAGTCTACCTCTATTAACTTATTATATTCCTCGTCTGTTATATGATCAGGAAGATTTTTTCCGTAAACTTCATGTTCCCAAAAAGCTGTTCCATGAAGCTCTTCTACTTTTCTATTAGACATATAAAGAACAGCAGCTCTGTCGGGTTTTTTACCGTCTATATTTAAGTCTGAATGTATACGCCATTTGTTATCAAGATCTTCATTGGAAACTCTAAAAAAACTTAATATATTTTCAACAGGCTTTCCCTCTATCATTCCTAATTTTCTTAAAACATAATCATCAAAAGATGTAGGAGATTCTTGAATGTAAAAATTTTTATCTCCTGCTGTATGTTTTATAAACTCTCCTTTTTTTAAATATTTTTCAGCTATTTTAAATAAATTTTTATCTATAAAATTATCTATAATATGTATCATAATGTCATAGTTATATTGTTTGTAAACATTCGATACAACTTTTCTTCTTCAATAGTAAAAGGATAATCGCTGCCAGGAGTATAAGATATTTTATCCCCCTCTTTTACTCCCAAATCTAACAACTCTTGATTAATATATTTTACAATACCAAACAAAGGTTCTTCGCTTCCTCCTTTAAAAATATACGACTCTTGTAATTCAATAGGTTTTATAAAACAATATTTACCCCAAGCCTTCCATTTGTCTTTATTTTTATACATAAAAAATTGATCATAATCTACTAAAAACAAATTATCTTTTAAATGACTCCTCCCGCTTTTTCTGCGACCTTGCATGTCATTATAAAATTTAAAAACATTATGATGAACTAATAATGTATCTCCTTTTTTAATAGATCCATTATAGTCTATAGGAGTTTCTATTACTGTTGCAAAACGATTAGAAGCTGTATGGTCTTCCTCGGAAACACTGGTGATAAATTTTACTCCAGATATTTCTTTAAGGTTATCGTATCGCCTATCATTGACAGGGGTTACGATAAAAGAATTAGGAGACCTCACTAAAAGTTTATATTATATTCTAATGATATAGGAAGGGTGCTTAAAAATTCTTTCCACATATATATTTCATCACCTCTTTGAATCCATATTTTAAAAGAAATATTATCCCCTTGAATAAGATGTATTTTATGAGAACCGCCTAATACATCTTGACCTACTATATAATGCATAGCTCCAGACTTATAGTCTGAGCCGATTGATATTTTTCTAATGTCCATTTCATTTTATTTTATTTTATTTTATTTTATTTAAAGTTGTGGGGTCTGATACTTCATGCTTAAATCAAAAAACATATCAGCACTATGTTGGGTTTGCCCGCTTGAAAGAGGATCATATCTATAAGTTAAAATAAGACCGTCACCTTGTCCTATTTTTTGAGACCCACCTGAAGCCCATACCATATCTACACATTTTATATCTCCATCATCATTAATAGGCAAAGGGCCTGCCACAGAAAAAGTAAAAGTTCCTACTAATACAGCGTTTGAAGGTGTACAATAATCTTCTATATGCCATAATTCAAAAACATGGGCTATTGGGCCAGATCCAGATGATCCATTAGTGTAAAAAGTACACACTCCTGTAGCTGCGGTAATAGAATTATTTTCTGTTCCACGTATTTGATATTGTAAGGTTGGTTGTTGAAGTATCTGACCAGAACCATATTGCATTGAACTCCATGTAGTTGCAGCTGTTGCTGGAGAAGTATTTACGCTCTGATGAAACATAGTTAGATTCAAATTATTTACTCCTGTTCCACCTGTGGAAGGGCTTCTGGCAACCCAATACTGATTAGCCTGATACTTTTCCTCTCCTACACTGAATCTTTCTCTTATCATTGAGGTTGCTGCAGGTAGTTGCCAAGTTCCATTGGATGCCAAGTTGTGTGCTCTTTCTTCTCCAGATGGTACTCCAGAAGCATTGGGAACATTCCCAACATTAGCTCCTCCAGCAAATACATTAGGAGTAAGAAAAGCGGTAGTACCAACAACATTCGCCTCTAAAGAATCATTTAACCCTGTAGATGTTCCTGTTGATGAAATTTGTACATCTGTAAGTCCTGCTAACGCACCATTACTTATGGTCATAATTTGACCTTGAGCATTTACAGTAATATCAGAATTAGTATAAGAACCAACTGTTACTCCAGTTGGAACTATTGTTGTTGTAACAGTACTAACAGTTCCTGCACTTGTTACAGTAAAGTCCAATCCTCCAGGAGCATTAGTTCCACTGAGGACAACAGTATCAGCACTATTTATAACTGACGAACCAGTGTTCCCTTGTAAGAAAATATATTGCAGAGGAGTTCCTGGTGGAGTAGTCCAGTTTCCTGATCCGTCTAAAAATACATTAGCACTCCCCCCTGAACCATCAGGAACGTACCCTACATTAGATCCTCCTTGGTATTCATGCGGTGTCCATGTTATAGCACCTGTTGTTGTATTTTGTGAAATAGGTACTCCTGTAGAAAGAGTCCCTGATTGTATTGTTACAGAAGTTACTCCTGCCACACTTTGAGAAACCCAGTTTCCAGTACCATCAAGGACAGTACCAGCTGTACCTCCTAATGGTACGTAACCTATATTAGATCCTCCAGCATAAGAATGAGATTTAAGTGCAATATTGTTAGCAGCTATTGTAGCGGTTAAAAAAGTACCTGAAGAAACCCCAGTACTAACTGATTCTGTAAGAACAGCAGTTGTATTTAAAGTTATATCTGTACCACTTCGAGTAGATGTAATTCCAGTACCACCTATTATATCTACAGTAACACCATTAGTTACAGCGGCAGAACCTGCATTGTCTCCTATATTCCAACTTGTCATTCCTCCAGATGCAGGTAGTTGCCAAGTACCATCACCCCTTAAAAATGTTGTATTTGTTCCTCCTTCTGGAACATGCCCTATTTGAGTGTTTCCACTATATGGGTTAGATAGGTATTTTATATCTGTACCAGTTACTACAAACGAACCAGCAGTTGATGGTGTAGCTGTTCCAGTCCCTGCTGAAAAACCTTTCCAATTCCCGTCTCCACCTAAAACTACTGCTGATGTTCCAAGTGAAGGAACAATTCCTGTATTATTACCTCCATTATAAATGTGAGGAGTAACTTGAACTACTCCTGTTGTTGGAGTTATAGTTATAGGAAATCCTATTGAAGTTGTTGCTGGTAGCATGCTTACTGAAGTTACACCTCCACCACCAGAAGCTCCATTAGAAGCAGTTGTTATTCTTCCGTATATATCTACAGTAAGATTTGTATTGGTATAACTACCAGGTGCAACGCCTGAAGCAGTAAGTCCTACTGTAACTGTATCAGGTGCTCCTGCAGCTGTTCCTATACCCGTTCCTCCTGCAATAGTTAAAGTATTACCATTTGTAATCGTTTCAGAACCACTATCTCCAGCAGCGTTAAAACTTGTCATTCCTGAACCTCCTCCAGCTGCGTCTATTGTTATATTACTACCCGTATCTGTAAGGGTGATATTAGTACCCGCTACTAATTTTATTGTATCAACAACTCCAATAGAAGAAGTTAATGATATGTCTGAATCTGATCCACTTTGAACTGAGTCTAAAACATAAGTTGTATCTGATGGTGGAGCTGTATTAGAACTAACGGATGTAATCTGTCCTTGAGCATTTACTGTAAGGTCAGTGTATGTATATGATCCTGCGACTACTGTTGTGTCACTAATCATAATATTCATACCATCATTATTAAAGGTGAGAGTGTTTATACCAGTACCGCCAATAATTCGAACTACCTCAGCATCCATGATGGTTTGATCACCACCAGCATCCCCTTGTAAAACCCAACTTCCCATTCCTGATGGAGGATTTATCCACTGAAGAAAACCATTGTTAGAACTTAGTATTTGATTAGGGCCCCCTGAACCATTAGTCACAAATAGTGCACCAGTAGAAATTGATGGTGTTGTTATATTAGCACTACCTGTAAGAAGAATATTTTGTGTTGAAGTATTTCCTGCAGTTAAAACCTGATCTAAATTAGGACTTGCAGCTGCATTAGTTGTCCACTCTACACCTGTTGCTGTAGCTGTTAAGTATTGTCCTGGAGTACCAACTGAAGCATTTGCACTTATAGTTGTATTTGATCCTAATACTAAACTTCCTGTAAGATCAATATTACCTGTAAGGTTTATATCTTCAGTAGCCGTATCTCCATTAGTTAATACTACTTGTAAAGTTGGTACTGTAGAAGACGCTGCATTAACCCATTGAACTCCTGCTACAGTAGAACTTAGTATTTGACCAGCCACTCCACATGATCCATTTACATCCTCTAAACAACCATCTATATCAATAGTAGAAGTAAAAGTATTTGCTCCTGAAAATGTATTTACCCCTGCCGAAACAATATTAGAAGTTGCATCTAAAGTTAAAGGAGATGTTGCTGTAAGGTTTATACCTATACCTGTAGCGGTATTATTTACAGTTAATACTTGCTGTAAGCTTGGTGTAGAAGGTGGAGGTAAAGTACCCCATTCTATACCTGTTCCCGCACCATTTATTGTTAGTATTTGACCAGTTGTTCCTGTGTTACCAGCATAGTCACTTATTGTTGTTAGTGCTGAAAAATTTAAAGTAGAAGTATCAGATAAAATAAGATTAGAAGATGCACCTACGTTAATATTAGAGCCTGCTCCTGCTATGTTAAGATCAGTACCTCCAGACAAGCTTAACTGTTGACCCGCACCATTCATTATCATTGATAATGATGTTGTATCTCCAATAGCTAAAGTTTGCTGTATATTTTCTCCTCCCCCTCCTGGAGTTGGAGTTGTCCATGTTGCTAATCCACCAGCACCACCTGAAGTAAGAACTTGACCAGCACCACCTGCTGATCCTGTTAGTAGTATTTGGTTTAAATCTATATATCCATTTGGGCCAGGACCACCTGTCAAAACAATACTTTGTGTGGCAAAATTACTTGTATCTAATACTGATTGTAGTCCTTGAAGGACACTACCACCACTACCTATAGAGCCGACTGTAAATGTAACGGTCTTATTATTATCACTAACGTCAGTTGCAATTAGTAAATCATCAACCGCTGGAGTTACCGTAGGGTAGACAATAGTATTTTCAATTTTAGCCATATCTTATTTTGTTATATTGTCATTTCTGTATATTGAACCGTCACCTTTAAAGTATTATCACCCGATCCACTTGCAGTATTTCCTACTCCAGTTAAAACTAAATCTTGATTAACAACAGGTAGAGTAACCATAGTCCCCGCAGATCCCGCTATAGAAGTTTGTGATACTGAATTTAAAAACGATCCTGTAAAACTTGCAAACACTCCTCCTGTTGTAGGAGTTGTATAGTTAACTGAAAAAACATCAGCACCATTGAAAGCATAAGCAGTAGTAACAGTAGTTAATGTTAACAAAATACTTACAGGAACAATAAAAGTATTAGGATTAGTCGAAGCTGGAACTATTGTAAAAGGAGTTGTAACTAAAGCTAAAACTTGTGCTGAAGTTAATTCTAAGCTAACTTCTTTAAATCCTACTAATCCTGTGTTTAATGCAGACACCGTACCTAAATACATATTTTTTGTGGATTGATCAAAAGCATCAGTAATGATTACCATGTCTCTGGTATTAGGAACGCTTTTTATAGGGTATGTTATGGTGTCTCTTATTTTAGCCATTTTCTTTTTCTTCTTCTTTTTGAGTTACTTCTCCTGTCTCTAAATTTATAATCGAATTCTTACCATGCTGTTCTGCAAGTTCAGCTTCCAGTGTTGAAAATTCACCTCTTAAAGATTCTACTTGTAAACATAGTCCATGTTTTTGAAGCTCTAAATCTCCTAATTGAGTTTTAATAGTATTAAACTGTGAATTTAACTCTTGTAAATTCTTTAATGTTTTTTCGTCAATCTTGTTTTCCATTTTTATTTGATTTTAGTTAATTATTTATTAGTGCAAATATAAGAAAAGTTATCTAACACATTTTAATTATATGTATCCTAAATTTTCTAATATCTTTTTATTGACATCGTATCCAAATGATAGTAAAATTCGAGGCTCATCACCTTCTGTTTTTACAGTAGAATGCTCATATTTTCCCGCTACACATATCCAGGGTTTATTTTTAATTACTGGAATAATTTCTTTTACATTATTTTTTTTAATAACTGGCTCTCCTCCATCTTTTGGTTTGCTAATTAATACATTTAAGCGAGTAGTATATTCGTCTAAATTATCTATAGTATCGGTATGCCATTTACACTTATATCCTTTTTCAGAATACACCATCATTATTCCTGACTCAGCATATTTTTTTGCGGGAATTTTATAAGTATTAATTAGCTCCTCTTCAATGTGTTTTAAATCATTATAAGGAAATGAATGCGTAGTTAAAAGTTCTTTTAAATCTTGATTTTGTAAATCCCGAAGACCAAACACCACTCCTTTGTGTCCTCTTGGTGATTGTTTCTGAGATTTTATTAAATCTATGTTTTTTAAAATCCAAGATTTAAGTCTTTGTGATGATTCTTGATTAATCATTTGTTTTGTTTGCTGCTTCCTCCAAAGAAAAAGTCTACTATAGTATTTACTTTAGCTGACATTGCTCCAAATACTGTAGATATAAAACCTATCTCATATTCAGATAAAACAACTTCGTGTAAAACAAAATACTTAAACATAGTGTATGTAAGTAGAAAATAAGCTACCGTAAATAATGCAGCTAATATTTTCTGAATGAAAGCATCGTCTTTATATAATGACCTTGCGTCTTTACGGTCTTCTACTTCTTTATTGAAAGCCTCTCTTTCAGCATCCAACATTATTTTTTTTATAGCAAGTTTAGCCTGAGCACGTTCTTCGTCTGTTGTAATTATCTCATCTAATATTCCTTCTGCATTATCAAGTACTTTGCCAAACAAACCTCCTAATATATTTTTTATCATCTTTTTGATTTTTTACCTACACACTTCCATCTCTTACGAGATAAATTGTTTGGAGTATTAGGATCATTTCTTTTACCTATAGGTAGTCCCATTTTTATTCCATAACTTCTTGCACAATAAGCATCTCCTTTTGACGTTCCAGGTTTAACTCTTGGACCACCACCCTTAGCCTTTCCTGCTTGGCCATAACTAACCTTCTTGCCACTTGCAGTAATTTTTACTTTAGCCTTTCCTTGTCTTGGTATTGCCATTACTTCTTTTTCTTTGGAGTATGATTATAACCTTTTTTCTTTAAAGCTAAATGGTCTTTCATAGTTTTAGCAACTTTTTTTACTCCAGTTTTACTGTACATATTATGTATTGTAAATTTCTTAGCCATTATTTTTTATTTTTAGGTAAAGACTTAATCTTTCCGTTTTCTGTTCTTGCGTATCTATGAGTAGAAGTTTCTTTACTTGCTATTAATGTACCACAGTACTTTCCCTTACCGTACTCCCAACATACTTTTTTTCCTGTTCTTCCTTTCTTTGCCATATTAATATAACCAAATTGCGTCAGACTTATCAGGATCGTTGTCTACATGTATGAATGATTTTGCAATCCCCAATCTTGTATAGCCGACATTAATTAAAGCTCTAACTATTATTGATCTGTGTTTTGAATTAGTGCAGTGTATATCCGCTGCATATCCTTTTAGATGAGAAGATCTAATTGGATCCCTACCTAAACTCTTATAGATAGCATTATTCTTAGCTTCAGTACGAAACCCACTGTTGATTTTAAAAGGAATCTGCGCTTCTTCACGAGCACAATCTAACATCTCTAAGAAATCATCATCCATATATTTACCTGAGCCTGGCTTATCAGAGGAATCAAATTCCTGTAAGGTAAAATATTTCATAATTACTTTTTCTTTTTTACAAACTTATAAATTGTAAATGCAATAGCAAGCGATAGAGAAACAAACTGAAGTATTTCATTAGCCTGCATTAATGTTAAACCTAATGCTCCTGCATTAGCAGTTACTACCTCTATAGTATCTTTCACTTCTACATTCATTTTTTTAAATTATAAGTACAAGTTCTAACATATACTATTTCTCCTGTTGACGTTGATGTTTGTGTCCAATTCATTTTGCAAATATATAAATTTATCCTTTAGCTGCTTTCATTGTTTTTAAAGCTTTAGCGGTTTGATAGCCTTTCTTTGCAGTCTTAAATGTCTTAACTATTCCACCCCCCGCTATCATACCTAATGCTTCTCCTGCAGTCTTTGGAACAATAGTATCAACAATCTTTGCAGCTATACTTCCTTTTTTAGGAGCATACTTTGCTTTTTCAGCATCTGTACGCTTAGCTGGAGCTTTAAAGGCTGTAGTTTTAGTTTTTTTAGGAGCTATACTATTAGTAGTTTTTTTCTTTGTGGTATTACTGTTGTTATTACCCCATATACTTTTGGTAGTATTATTCCTTTTATTATTCTTTAGAATAGTACGTTTAGCTTTGGTTACTTTTGTTTTTTTATTAGGCATAATTTTTATTTTTATTATTCTCTTGGCGGAGCTGGTTGTCTATCCCAAGAACCTCTACTTGTATCGTCTACATCTTTTAATTCTTCTGTTCGAGTTGATATAGCCCTTGGATTAAGTCTTAAACCCGTCATCCATGATTGCATATCTCTATTTATTTCGCCATCCCAATGAACTATAGCTATAGATGTATCATTACTCCATCTTGATGTGTTCCAGCTATCTTCTAAAACCCATCCAAAATCAAATCCAGATCTTAGATTAGCTTGACTTATTTGTAAATAACTTAAATTTCTTGCCATAATTATAATTGTGGTGGATGATCAGTAGACACATTAGTTGCAGACATGTTAAGTAACTTAATATTTTTCCCTCCGACAGTGTCAATCAAAGGACTCGCAAAAGCTCCTGAAGGGTTAAACATAGAATAATAATTTTGTAGATTTCCAGAAAAAGAAAAATCAGAAGCATAACACTTTGATGCAGTATTATTGTAAAGCTCAAGTATCTGTGGTTCAGTCAAAGCTTTATTCCAGATTGCTAAATGACACATTAGTCCATTAAAATAACCTCCAAAAGCACTCCTTCCTAAAGAGCATAATGTATTTGATATAAATTCAACATCCCTACTGCCTAAATTAACTGCAGGTCCAGAAACACCATCTAAATATCCGAGACCTGTGCTATTATCCTCATCTACTACGATAGAAACTAAATGCCATTGATTAGCATTCATTTTAGGAGTTTCAATATTTATATTTCCTGGAGCACCAGTACCTCCACCACTTCTAAAAATTGTAGCTCCATCCGCCTGCGCTCTATAAGACCAAATGCCTTGTGGAGGGGTAGGTGCTGCTCCTGCACTATCTAATACATAATAATTACCTAAAGTAGGGATTTTGAGCCATACACTTATAGTAAAACTACCAGTTCCTCCAGTTCCTAATATGGGACCTCCACCTACTACATCTCCGAACTCTGTAATTCCATCAAACTCCAATGAATAATCAGTAGTACATGTAAATACTGGAGCTAATCTCCCAGCCTTTAAGCTAAATACAGAACTTATTCCTACTCCTATTCCTGTAGACATATTACCAGAGTGCTATAATGTTCTCAGCTGTAGTCGTTTTGGTAGGGGTTCCTGCACCGCCAAGCCCACTACCAACTCTTACTACTTGAGTAGGTAAAAAAGATGCGTCTGCTATATTTTTAAATAAGTACTCAACTCCTGGTTGTTTTCCATTTTGCTGAGCTAACTGCATAGAAACATTACCCGTAATTCCTACAAATAAAATACAAGCAGGAGTAGCCTCATTATATATTTGAAATGTTGTAGCTGCTCCTGCTACAACTCCATCAGCAACAGTTACACTTAAAGATGTTTCACTATCTACAGATAAAACTTCATAAGCTTTAGAGGTAGCGTATATAATTGCTCCTATTCTAACTCTATCTGTTATAAAAGTAGATAAAGCTGAAGAAAAAGTTCCTGCAACCGATCCGTTTCCGTCTACGTTTGAAGTCACAAATGTATCTGGATTAGGTATTCTAACAGAATCACTTGGTATAACTGGTAAGCTAAGACTTACTTGTAATTTTTGGTATGCCATATTTTTTTATTTATTATAAGGAAATGCTCTATTTAAAGCATCTCTTCGTTTTCCACATCCGCAGTCTTTTCCTGTTGCCTTAGCTACAGTATCAACTACTTTTTTTATTCCTGTTGATTTAGTAAATTTTTCTATACTATCTCCCAGTCCTCTTGATTTAATTTGACTTACTGAAGTTCTTTTCATAATTACTTTTTACAAGTACATGTTTTATAAGGGCATTCTTCTGCACTAAATAATAACATACTTAATAGCCAATTCCACTTACATTTAATTGCTTTAATCATTTTATTTTGCTTTACATCCAAAGTTGTTAGCGTAGTTAGCCATCTTTACCACTTTAGGAGAATACTCTTTAGTATTTTTCATTACAGCAGAGGCTCCACTACACGCATCTTTGAATCCGTTATTCATAGCCCACTTAGTAAAGTCTCCTTCATTTGACTTTTTAATTTGTGGGAACTTTTTCTTTTTAGTTCTGCCAGCCATTACTTACGTATTGCAGATCCTATTTTTTTCTTTACGTTGTTGATGCACTCGTAAGACATATTGTGATCTCCTCCATACGCATGACCGTAATCTTTTTTAGACATTGCTTTAGATTCGTCTCTTCTTGATTTCATAGATTGAGACTTCTTTCCATTTTTAGCACCTAATGACTCATCGAGTCTTGAGTTATAACCTTGTGTTTTTGATTTTCCGTACATAATAATTTATTTGTTTATTTATTTACAAAGATAATAATATTTATTTATCTAATTCCATTCTTTTCCAATTCGTATTCCTGCACCGTTTTTGTTGCTCATTCTGTCTAAAGCCTTCTGTCTGTTTTTCTTTCTTCGAGCATTTCCTTTATCATATCTTGTCTGTGTTCCTGAGGCTCTCTTTTCCGCTCTGCTTTTAGCTCTTGTTGATCTGTATTCTATTTTTGTATCAACCAGCTTCTCTTTCTTTTTTGCTTTATCCTGTATATTTGATCCTTTATCAGTTAATTTTTTTAAAGTATTTTTTAATTTTTCTTTATCTTCAGGAGAAGCATTTTTAATTCTGTCTTTAAGAGAAGCTAATTTACCTGTATTCTTTTGACCCTTCTTCTCCATTCTGGCTGCAGTCTTCTCGCCTTTCTTTTTTGTTCTTTCGTTTCTTTTTTCAACAAGAGCTGCAGTCTTAGTTGTTTTACTTGAATTTTTACTTAGTTTTTTAATAAACTTCTCGTCTTCTTTAATGTCCTTCTTGAGCTTTCTTTTATTTATCTTTGCTTTCCTTCCTTGTTTTCTATTGTATCTATCCATATCAACAGAAGGAGGCCTATTTACTTTAACTCTTTTTTTATTTGTTCCAGGACTATTCTTCTTTGTATCAGCTCCTCCTGGCTCATTATCAGGAGTTCCTTTTTTCTCTAAACGATTTTTTACTTTTATTTGTGCAAACTTATTCATTGCATCCTTAGTCTTGTCATCAAGTTTAACTGATTTTCCTAATAGTTTTGTTTTCTTTGCCATAATTATGATTTTTTAGCCGCTGCTACAGCCCCCATTATTGTTGATCCAAACTTACCTATTTCACCAACCATCTTTGCTTTTTGCATTGCTGCTGATGGACCTTTAGCTTTTTTATCTTTATCAGTAGTATCGAAATCAATAATTTGTTTCTTCTCTACTTTATCAAGTTTCTTTGGTGCTTTTGATTTAGGACCAGTCTCAGTTGATAGTTCATCCCCGTAATTAGGATTCATTTTTAGCTTCCCTCCATTCATATTAGCGTAAGAAGATGCTTGAGCTTTTCCTACCGCATTATAAGCGAAGGTTCTTTTTTTTCCGTTAGGCAGAGTTACAGTTGGCATAATTAATATTTTTTAGGTGTAGGACTTTTAGATAAAGGCTTTGAATCTCTATAGCTCTTTACTTTATTTATTACTTTTCTTGCTAATTTAACATTAGGGTCATTTTTCATTAAACCTATAACATTTCTCTTTACTTTACCAACAAGCTCTTTAGGGGTAGAATTCTTAATATTTTTTATCTTTTGACTTACCTTCTTCTTAATCATTGGGACAACATTCTTTAACTTAGTATCTACAATGTTTTTATTTTTAAGATTTTTCTTTTTTGTAGGATCTGGCATAATTTTATTAGTTTTGTTCTTGCAAAGATACAAATTAAATTGAATGTCAAATATAGTAAGAAAAAACTACGATAGGGTTCAACCCTCTCATGACTACATGAAGTATTGGAGGGTGATAAGGTATTGGGCTAAAGCCAAATACAAGGTCGGAACTCCCGATGTAGAGATGCTTTTATTCCTTTATAGCGAACAGCTTTTTAATAAAACAAAGTTTAAAGAATTTGAAGAATGTATGTCGTGGGACGAACCCAGATTTTACAGACTCTTAAAGCAAGGATGGATCCATATATGGCGTAAAAAACAAAATGGAGAAGCTGCTTTATACGAGCTTTCTTATAAAGGCAAGCGTATGATAAACACTATATACAAAAAATTGAATGGAGAAGAAATAGGGGAAAGCCCTAAGACTAACCCTTTATTTAGATATGACGCTTCTTATACAGATAAGGTTTATAGAAATATGATTATAGAAATGAATGAGTTTATAAAACAACAACGACATCTCGCTCAGTAATAATCGTATAAGGATTTTCTTCAATTAACATCTCGTGTCCTGCTGACTTATCATAATATACAAAGTCTCCTTCATTAATAACATTAACATCTGTACCAGCTTTTACAACTTCACCTTTACGATATCTAAAGTCTGAAGCATCTTGAGCTGACAATAAAAGACCAGACTCTGTTTTTAACTCTTCACTTATCTTATTTATTACTATGTATTTTCCTATTGGTTTCATATTGTTTTATGTTTTCTAAAAGTTTGTTGTTGGAATTTTCTGTTTTAAATAGCCACCTTAAGAACCACTTCACGCTCTTTTATGAGTTACAATAGCATTAGTGGTAAGTATAGTTGTAGCAACACTAATAGCATTTAACAATGCTTCTTTAGTTACTTTAGCAGGATCTACTATACCCATCTCAAACATATCTCCATATTCCTTTCCAACTACATCATAACCCCTATTGTTTATTGGTTGCTCAGGCTCTTCGTCTGCTGTACCTAACATCTCTGGAGTATATATCTCTGACATGATTTCTTTTTCATCCAACCCAGCATTAGCAAGTATTTGTTGTAGAGGTGCTCTTAAAGCTTCTCTTAACATCATCTCCCCAGCTACATCTTCCTCTATTATCTCGTGAGCATTGTCTTCACAACTGCATCCAAAGTGTCTCGCAAAATCATATAGTAACAATCCTCCACCAGGTACAATCCCTTCCTGTAGTGCGGAACGCACTGCACAGACAGAGTCATCGACTCTGTCGAATTTTTCTTTTTGCTCTATATCAGAATTAGCCCCTACATATATACAGGCTATTCCTCCAACTAAAGACGCTATACGCTCATTAATAAAGTCACGCTCATGTTTAGCTGTTAAACTTTTTTGCTGCTCTTTAAGCTCTTCTACTCTTGTTTTAGTTTCTTCACTAATATTTCCTCCCTTAACAATAACAGTAGATGATTTCCCTACCATAATTTTATCAGCATGACCTAAGTCAGCCATAGTTATAATAGATAAGTCATCTCCAGTTTTTTCAGAAAAGTATTTAGCTCCAGTTGCAAATGAAATATCTTGCATGAGCTCGTGAGTTTTATAGCCAAATGAAGGAGGTAGAATATTACAGAACTTTAATCCATTACGCTGTACATTGGCAGCCAACGTATTTATAACATTCCCAGAACAAGTTCCAATAATTAAAAGTTTCTCTCCAGCATTAATAATTGGTTTAAGTATATTCTCAATTTGAAGTATATTGTTAATTTCAGTATCACATACTAATACTTTAACATTCTCCATAATACACTCATCTTTTCTTTGATCATTAATAAACATTGGAGAAGTATACCCTCTATCAATCTTTATACCATTAGTAACCTCAGAGTAAGTTTGATCCGTTTGAGATCTCTCAACTGTAACTATACCATCTCTGCCTACCTTTTTATATGCCTCAGCTATAATCTTTCCTAAGTCATTATCATTATTAGCAGATATAGAAGCAATGCTATCCAGCATATCATCAGTAACCACAACAGATCTTTCTTTAATGTTTTTTAAAATAACATCAGAGTCATATCGTATCCCATTTATAATATCAAATATATTGTGATGTGGTTGTATCCACTTTTGACCAGCCTTCACTAAAGCCTCAGTAAGGACAATAGCTGTTGTTGTACCATCGCCCGCTACGTTAGCGGTTTTCTCAGAAGCTTGCTTTAACATTTTAACAGCAAGATTCTCTATAGGATCATCAAGATGAATAGACTTAGCTACAGTAACACCATCCTTAGTTATAGTGAGTCCTTGTAAATGCTCAGTAGACTCTATAATAACTGTGTTGCCCCTTGGGCCGAGAGTACTCTTAACTGCTTTAGATATTTTAGAGATTCCCGATATCAGTTTATCTCTTGCCTCTTCATCAAATGACAGGTCTTTTGGGATGTATCCTTGATCTTGCATGTTGTTGTGATTTAATTAAAATTTATTTAATGCAAAGATAATAAAAATATAGAGACAGTCTATGTCGATATGTTTATTTTTAAATCTGTATTTATATATATATATTTACTACTATTATTATTATTTATTTATTAATAAAAATAGAGTTAAAGTTAACATATTAACATATTTTAATATAATATATTATAAATCAATAAGTTATAAAATGTTGAGTTAAAAAAAAGATAACATAAATATGTTGAAGATTAACATATATATAAAAAAAGAGGATGAATAACGAATCAACGTACCCAACCTCTTCTCACAACAGAACATCAAAGGGATGTTTTTTAAAAATCTAAATTTCTAAATTTCTTATTATCTTCAGCTCTCTCAATACCATCAGCTATTTCATTTATTTTTTTCTGACGATCAGCAGCAGTTTTCATACGAGACATTTGAGCTATTCCAGTCTCTCCATCTCTACGGTCATTTCTTAGCATACCATCTTTTACATAAAGCCCATCGACATAGTCAGAAGCTCCAGAAGGTCTTTCAAAAGGGTTTGTCATTTTTTTCATAATTAATATTTTTTATTTGTTTTTAGTGTTTGTCTTTTTCTTACAACCTTCTTTACTTTTATAGTAGGCTTCTTAGGTGTCGTTTTCTTTGCCATTGTTTTATTTTTTACAAAGATATAAAATTTTTTGAGATGTCAATAGGTTGAGGGTTCCCCTCGGTCATACGCTCGGCATCCGTCTCAGGAAACGAAAACAAAATCTTACCCCCCCCCGCTCAAATTGTTTTTTTTTATGGGGAATTTTTGCCGTTTTTACTGGTCGCCCCTCTACTCCTTACCAGTTGCCCCCCTGCTCCCCTGCTCTCGTTCCTTGTTCGCTCCTATTGTCTGCAGATCTTCACACCTTCCCCCAGTTTCCCCACGCCTCCCCCAACTTAAGCCTAAAATAAAAGGTTAACAGGTCAAGAGGTTGACCTTAATACCCCCACGAACCCCTCAAAACATAAACAAAACACCAAGAAAACACAAAAAATTTACCTCTATAACCTGCTGACATTCAACGCCTTACAATTTATTTTAACATTGGGACAAAAATACTTTGTTTTTTATTAGGATTATTAAAAAGTATTGCCGTATCTTTGCACAAGAAATAAATACTAATACTAATTTAATACAAAAAAGATGCTAAGAACAAACACAAAAAAATATCTATTAAATATGGAAACATTTTTAACTGATGCAATTACTGGAGAGGGTTACAATGTAAATGTAGAGACACCTAAACAAAAATTTCAATTTGTAGTAAATCAATTTTTTACAGAGTTTGAATGCGAATACGCAAGAAGAAGAACGCCAAACTATCAACAGAGGGTAGGCGAATGGTTATCAGGTGTACCATCTTGTATAGATATTCCTTTTTATAATGTAGATATTTTAGCACTGGCAAAGGATTTGCAAGAGATAGAAGGAGACACCAAAAAAAGTTGGGAAGATGCAGTATTAAAAAACTACTGGGGCTTTATGGCTCATCACATCATAAAACTACAAGAAAAATACAACGATTAAAAAAAGAATTTAACAAGGGGGAGAAATCCCCCATAAAACCAAAAGAAAATGACACAACAAGAATTTAACAATTATTTCAAAATGGAGATTTTACCACTAATCGCAAAACAATATGAGCAAGATGGAATTCCTGACAGACCAGCAAGGAGAGA
>Ga0308011_10000235_pt1 | contig 30300 bp, 27 predicted proteins | sample Neamet177_FD_203144 | JGI IMG/M metagenome (GOLD analysis project Ga0308011, IMG submission 203144) | Marine microbial communities from water near the shore, Antarctic Ocean - #177 | ecosystem: Environmental > Aquatic > Marine > Unclassified | place: Southern Ocean | collected 2014-07-25 | reverse complement strand
CCTAAATTTAGCACTTCCTCTCCAACTTAAAATAATTAGTCGTTAAAAATACTATAAATTGTTGGTAAAAATAGAGAATCAATCAACACGGGAACCCTATTTTAAACTTTAGGGCGATTTATAAAAGAATTAACCCAATCCTTGGGGGGTGATAAACTTGTTTTGGCCTTAAATAAGTTTTTAAACTAGTTTAGTGTACGTATATGATTAATAATTGTATGTATATATATATGTAATAACTAATGTAATGTATGTATATAATAACTAGTGTAATGTATGTATGTATATATATATAATAACTAGTAGTACTATGTATACATGTATACATACATAGCCTATTTTTTTTTGCATAACTGTGTTATAACCCGGAATTTAGCGAAATTTTAGGAAAACTACGTGCATAAATAATTAAAACCCCGTGTCAAAAATGCCAAGTTTAAGACCCGAAGTGTGTCAAAAATGCCAAGCTTTTTTTTAGTTATTTATACGTCTTTATGTAAAAAACGCAAAAGTACTAATTTCCTGGGATTAAAAAACCACTATACAGAGGAAGTACGACCTAAATTTAGCACTTCCTCTCCAACTTAAAATAATTAGTCGTTAAAAATACTATAAATTGTTGGTAAAAATAGAGAATCAATCAACACGGGAACCCTATTTTAAACTTTAGGGCGATTTATAAAAGAATTAACCCAATCCTTGGGGGGTGATAAACTTGTTTTGGCCTTAAATAAGTTTTTAAACTAGTTTAGTGTACGTATATGATTAATAATTGTATGTATATATATATGTAATAACTAATGTAATGTATGTATATAATAACTAGTGTAATGTATGTATGTATATATATATAATAACTAGTAGTACTATGTATACATGTATACATACATAGCCTATTTTTTTTTGCATAACTGTGTTATAACCCGGAATTTAGCGAAATTTTAGGAAAACTACGTGCATAAATAATTAAAACCCCGTGTCAAAAATGCCAAGTTTAAGACCCGAAGTGTGTCAAAAATGCCAAGCTTTTTTTTAGTTATTTATACGTCTTTATGTAAAAAACGCAAAAGTACTAATTTCCTGGGATTAAAAGCCTTTTCTGAAACCAAAATAAATATGATAAACCGTTTAACAGTTGCTTATATCAAAAAAAATAATAGTTTACCTCAAAAAATTAGTAATTCACCTAATTTTTGTTTTTGGCAGTGACAAGGAACACGAAAAATACCCTATCCTGTACACACAACTGAACCCACGGTAAAGTTAATTAAAGGATTACAGAAAAAGAAGCCATTCAAGTTATTTGATTTAAACACCTTGGCTGGGTTAGCGTCCAAGTCAAATTACCCTGCGAATAAATTAGGAGTTTCCTTTGGATTTCACAACACAAATTTTACAGTTTTAGATATTGACCATTGTATACAACGAAGAGGTGGTATATTCGTACTTTCGCCTCGCGTTCAAGAAATATTAAACGGTTTGGTAGAATGCTACGTCGAATTCAGTCCATCAAAAACAGGGTTACACGTTTTTATGGTCACTAATTGGTACTCTAACCTCCGAAGTACACTTCCACCCACAGCTGAGTTTCCGAAGATAACTTTGGAAATTTTTAGAAAAAATAAACATAGGGCGGTAACTATGACAGGTGAAAAATGGCCAGGTTTTTTGAAGTGTAAAGAACCCTTGTTTGAGCAAGCTATATCTACGGATAATTTACAAACCATCTATTTTAAATCAACTCTAAAGCACAAAATAAGAAATCATACAGTCCAAATTTGGGGTAACGTAAAATTAACCCCAGATGGTGAAAAAGAAGCATTAAATGTTTTGCGAAGTATTGAATGTTCAGTACTTTACCATATTTACTTAGATATTTTGCAAGAAAAAGGGTCCAAAAGCCCTTCAGAGTACGATTTTCAGTTATGCGTATTTTTATATAAATTTATGAATAAGAATACACCAGAAAATTTAATTGCAATGACAAAATTCCTTTTGACGAAACTAAGGTACAGAACAAAATTCGATGAAAACCTACCTTACGTGGAACGTACAGTTCAGAATGCCTATGATTATGTGGTAAATAAAAACGGGTTGGGATCTTATTTGATCAGCGGTGGTTGTAAAACTACTAAAAATAATAACCAACTATTTTATAACCTAATGGGAGAAAAACAAGAGAAAGAACCCTCTAATTTCTTAAAATGCAGCAATGCATTTTTTCCCTTTGCGTATAAACCAAATAAAAATTTTAGGCCAGAGGCATCCATCATTGCAAAAAATGAAAATAATCAGGTTGAAGTAAATGTACCCTATGCTTTAAACAGTTTTGACTACGGTGTTTTCATGTCTATTCTCAATCAATGTAAACAGCAAAGCATCACTGCAGATTGTGCTGGTACATTTTGTATAAATATACCGAAAGTTGCGAAACAATTGCGTCAACAAGATGGTGGTAGCTTTAGAACAAGGTTTATAAAATCTTTGGAAGCTCTCGCCGCTACGTCAATTAAGTACAAAGTACTTGTAAACGAACATAAATTGGTGACGGGTACAAGTTTCGTAATGAATTACGAAATAATCCAGTGAAAAACTCACCACAGTTTAAAAATTAAGCTAAATGAATTGTTTGTTAAAATATTGTTCCAGGCTAACAAAAATTATTGTATTTACGATTTAAATGCAGAAAAAAGACTTAACAGTGCTCAACGCTACTTATATGGCCTAATAACCAATTCTGTGGTAGTAGGTAGATACCCTAAAACTTTTGAAGTTCATAAAGTTCTGCAAAAAATGTACTGTTTTGTAGGTAGGGACCCTAATTACCGACGTAAAAAACAATATTTACTGAAAAACTTGCACGCATTAGCTGGTAATGGCGGATTACGTATTGCAATTTCTGAACGTCATGATAAATTTATAGTTACACGAAACAAACCAATTACTATAAAAGCCAAAAAGCCATCTAGACCTCTTTAAATTAAATCAAAACAAGGTCTACCATGTCCTTGGTACCAAAAGTAGATTATTACGTAAAATGGGGTATACAAATACCCATTTTGGAGGTTTCTATACCTTCACAGAACACCTAAAACTTGTTAGTTTGGGTTATATCTAAATACATTTTTATTTAATGTGTTAGATAATTACATAGCAAAAAAAGCTGAAGCGTAAAAGTATTAATTTCCTAAATTTAGCACTTCCTCTCCAACTTAAAATAATTAGTCGTTAAAAATACTATAAATTGTTGGTAAAAATAGAGAATCAATCAACACGGGAACCCTATTTTAAACTTTAGGGCGATTTATAAAAGAATTAACCCAATCCTTGGGGGGTGATAAACTTGTTTTGGCCTTAAATAAGTTTTTAAACTAGTTTAGTGTACGTATATGATTAATAATTGTATGTATATATATATGTAATAACTAATGTAATGTATGTATATAATAACTAGTGTAATGTATGTATGTATATATATATAATAACTAGTAGTACTATGTATACATGTATACATACATAGCCTATTTTTTTTTGCATAACTGTGTTATAACCCGGAATTTAGCGAAATTTTAGGAAAACTACGTGCATAAATAATTAAAACCCCGTGTCAAAAATGCCAAGTTTAAGACCCGAAGTGTGTCAAAAATGCCAAGCTTTTTTTTAGTTATTTATACGTCTTTATGTAAAAAACGCAAAAGTACTAATTTCCTGGGATTAAAAAACCACTATACAGAGGAAGTACGACCTAAATTTAGCACTTCCTCTCCAACTTAAAATAATTAGTCGTTAAAAATACTATAAATTGTTGGTAAAAATAGAGAATCAATCAACACGGGAACCCTATTTTAAACTTTAGGGCGATTTATAAAAGAATTAACCCAATCCTTGGGGGGTGATAAACTTGTTTTGGCCTTAAATAAGTTTTTAAACTAGTTTAGTGTACGTATATGATTAATAATTGTATGTATATATATATGTAATAACTAATGTAATGTATGTATATAATAACTAGTGTAATGTATGTATGTATATATATATAATAACTAGTAGTACTATGTATACATGTATACATACATAGCCTATTTTTTTTTGCATAACTGTGTTATAACCCGGAATTTAGCGAAATTTTAGGAAAACTACGTGCATAAATAATTAAAACCCCGTGTCAAAAATGCCAAGTTTAAGACCCGAAGTGTGTCAAAAATGCCAAGCTTTTTTTTAGTTATTTATACGTCTTTATGTAAAAAACGCAAAAGTACTAATTTCCTGGGATTAAAAGCCTTCTATAGAAACGTACGGACACATGTTATGTGTCCGTACGTTTCCAACATCTTGGAAAACTAACAAATTTAGGCCCACATTTTCCCTAGTTGTTTTTACGTAAAAACGCAAAAGTACTAATTTCCTGGGATTAAAAGCCCACTATACAGAGGAAGGATGGCCGAGAGGTTTAAGGCAATGACTTGCTAAGTCATCGTACATGTTTTGTACCATGGGTTCAAATCCCATTCTTTCCGCGTTTAGTGCTTGTAACTTAACAGGATAAAGTGGTAAACTACGAATTTATTAATGAAAGTTCAAGTCTTTCCAGGCACTAAAAGAGTGTGTAGCTTAGTTTGGTAAAGCAGTAAACTTTTAATTTATAGATCTTAGGTTCAAGTCCTAATACACTCAACAAAATATTGTTTCCATTAAAACGTTTATAGCAACACCTGTTTTTAAGTTGTATTTATCCGAATTATCTTGACGTGTATACTACACCCTTTTTAGCTTTTTACTTTCGTTTTTAATTACTTTCTATTTTGTCGACATATTTCTACTATTGGAAGTTAAACCATTAATAAATTTAGGGTACAGCACTTTAATTGCAACACGTGTAACTGATTTAATTAATTCTGTTATTCAAAGTGCAATATTTGTAACTTCTGTCGTTGTTTTCCCTTTATTTTCTTACCATTTATACTTTTTTTTAGTCCCCTGCCTGTATGTTTACCAATTAAAGATTTTACAAGTTTATTTAATGGGTATGTTTAATTTGTGAGTAATAGTTTTTTTAACAACGTATGTATTTTTATTACCCGGAATATTTAAATTTTGTTTTTATTGGGAAATGCAAAGTACGCAGGCGTTCTTTGAGGTAATTGTCAACGTTCGCATTCAAGAATATTTGCTTTGAACAAGCCAATTTTATAATTTATTAAGTACTGCTTTACATTTACTTCTTTGTTCATTTATTACTTTACTGTTTTCTTACACTACAACGTACACATTTTTTTTGTTTTCTCTATACAGAAAACAGTTTCTATTTATTTTAATATTTTTATTTTACTTGGTAATACCACCAGATGTTACATTACAGATAATTGTCCTATTTTATTTATCACTTATTGCAGAATTAGCGTTTTTTATAATATGTTTTCGCTTAAAGCAGTTATTTATTGTATAGTAAATCTTATATAAAATTTATTTAGTACTTAAGCAATTAACTCAATTGGTAGAGTGTTTCATTTACACTGAAACGGTTAATGGTTCAAGTCCATTATTGCTTAGCATAAAAAAATCATGCATGCCAACTTTTACACAGTTAATAAAAAAACCTCGAAAAGCAAAATCTTGCGGTAAAAAGTCAGCAGCTTTAAATGGTAATCCCCAAAAAAAGGGTATATGCATTAAAGTGTATACAACCAATCCTAAAAAACCTAATTCAGCTGAGAGGAAAGTAGCTAAGGTTAAATTGTCTACAGGCAAACTTGTTATTGGTTACATTCCTGGAGAAGGGCACAATTTGCAAGATCACTCAATGGTACTTGTACGTGGCGGTAGGGTTAAAGATTTACCGGGTGTAAAATATCATTTTGTAAGAGGTGTTTGCGATCTTCATCCAGTAAGTAAGCGTAAGCAAAGCCGATCAAAATACGGTAAAAAGAAATAATTTGGTGAATTAGAAAGTACCCTAAATTTGTGAAATAGAGAGGTGGCTGAGTGGTTTAAAGCGGTAGACTGTAAATCTATTTATTATCCAATTACCATAGGTTCGAATCCTATTCTCTCTAGTTTATTATTGTTACTGTTAGTAAGGAGAATAGCTCAATAGGTTAGAGTTCTGATTTTCAAAATCAAAGGTTGAAGGTTCGATTCCTTCTTCTCCTGGAAATAAAAGTTTTTAGGAACATGTTTTCTTTTGTCATAGCAAGTCCTCTGGAACAATTTGAAATTGTTACCATCCTCCCCCTTAGTTTAAGCGGTTATAATTTTTCATTTACTAATTCGTCATTATTTTTATTCTTGGCTTCTTTTTTATTAATATTAAAAACAAGTCTAAGTTTTTATAAAAACACTCTAATACCAAATAAATGACAGTGCGTAGAAGAGTTTCTTTACGAAGTAACTTCTAATATGGTACAGGAGAACTTAGGCTCTAAAGGCGAACGTTATTTTCCTTTTATATTTGTTCTACATTTGATTTTACTTTTTTGTAATTTAGTTGGTATGGTACCTTACACTTTTACAGCGACTAGTCATATAGTTTTTACATTTGGTCTAGCCTTATCAATTTATATAGGTATAAATATTATAGGTATCCAGACTCATGGCTTAAAACTATTTGCGTTATTCTTACCTAAAGGAGTGCCTTTGGTTATAGTACCCTTATTAGTAGCAATTGAATTTATCTCTTATATTGTTAAAGTATTTACACTTTCAATTCGTTTATTTGCAAATATGACATCAGGACATACACTGTTGAAAATAATTGCAGGATTTGCGTGAACAATGTTGTCTGCAGGTGGTTTAATGGCTTTTTTACATGTTATACCTTTAGCACTTCTTTTAGCCTTAATTGGTCTCGAGTTAGGCATTGCAGGTTTGCAAGCTTATGTATTTACTTTATTAACATGCATCTATTTAAATGATGTGTTGGATATGCACTAAAATTACTATATCATGCCACAATTAGATCGTATTATTATATTCACCCAACTTTTTTGATTATTTTTTATATTTTTAGTTTCTTACATGGTACTTACTCACTTCTTTTTTCCTTTGTTTTTAAAATCTATAAAATCTAGGAAATTAGTTGTAGAAGCTAATTTAAAAGAATCGCAAATTACACACGAGACATCTTTACGCAATCAAATTGTATTCACTCAAATCGTAAACGAAGGTTTAAGTACTCTGAAGCATTTTTATTCTTCAAAATTTTTATTAAAAAACACCACACATAATTTAAATTTATCTTTTGTTGATAGCATGATTATAAATAGTACTTTAAATATATTACTGCATTGTGATCAAATAGCATTAGAGTCAATTCAAATAAATTCACGTAGTTATAAATTATACTACAACAACTAAGTAAAACACACGTACTAACTATGTATTTATTAATTATTATATTACCCTTAATAGGGGCTGTAATCTCAGGCTTTGGTGGTCGATGGCTTGGTTGTTATGGGTCAAGTTTAGTTTCTACAATTTGTGTTAGTTTTTCTATGATACTTTCGTTTATAGCGTTTTATGAAGTAGGTCTAGGAGGGACTCCTTGCTATTTAATCTTAGTGAATTGAATTAGTTCAGGTGTTTTCTCGGTAAATTGAGGGTTTCTATTTGACAGTTTAACTGTTACTATGTTGGTTATTATTACAACTATTTCTAGTCTAGTACATTTATATTCAATTAAGTACATGGAAACAGATCCTCACATACCTCGGTTTATGGCTTATTTAGAAATTTTCACATTCTTTATGTTAGTTTTGGTAACTGCAGACAATTTAATTCAAATGTTTTTAGGCTGGGAGGGTGTAGGTTTAGCATCCTATTTATTAATTAATTTTTGGCATACAAGATTAGCTGCGAACCAGTCGGCAATAAAAGCTTTGGTGGTAAACCGTATAGGTGACTTCGGTTTGAGTTTGGGTATTTTGACAATATTTTTTATGTTCAATTCAGTTGACTACCTAACAATATTTTCATGTGTCCCACTTTTATCTTCTTACAGTTTTATATTTATGGGGGTAAAAGTACATGGTTTGACGTTAGCAAGCTGTTTGCTATTTGTAGGTGCTGTGGGTAAATCTGCACAACTTGGTTTGCACACTTGATTACCTGACGCAATGGAGGGACCAACTCCTGTATCAGCCCTAATTCACGCAGCAACCATGGTAACAGCAGGTGTTTTCTTGATGGTAAGATTTTCTCCTTTGTTAGAATATTGTCCTTTCACGTTATTTATTTTAACTATTTTTGGTTCCTTAACAGCTTTTTTCGCTGCTATTGCTGGTGTTTTTCAGAATGACCTAAAAAGGGTAATTGCTTATTCAACTTGTAGCCAGTTGGGCTACATGATTTTTGCATGTGGTTTATCTTGTTATAATGTTAGTATGTTTCATTTAGCGAACCATGCTTTCTTTAAAGCACTTTTATTTTTAAGTGCAGGTTCAGTTATACATGCTGTTTCTGACGAGCAGGACATGCGTCGTATGGGGTCTTTAGTGAGGTTCTTACCTTTAACTTATTCTTTAATGTTAATAGGTTCTTTAGCTTTAACAGGTTTTCCTTTTTTAACAGGCTTTTATTCTAAAGATTTTATCTTGGAGTTGTCACAAGTATCAGGTTATAGTAATTTAGCCTTTTCTTACGGTTTTTTCTCTTGTTGGTTGGGCAGCATTGCTGTTTTTTTTACATCTTTTTATTCATTTAGATTAATTTACTTAACTTTTTTAAACAATTCTAACATAAATAGACCTTTAGTAAAAAATATACACGAGTCTTCTTTTTTAATGTTTTTTCCCTTAATTGTGTTAGCACTGGGAAGTTTATGGGTAGGCTATTTAACAAGAGATCTTTTTGTTGGTTTCGGTACCAGTTTTTGGGGTTCTTCTATATTTGTACTACCGCAGCACTCGCATATGTTCGAGGCTGAATGGTTACCGGTTACAATAAAATGGCTCCCTTTTTTTATCAGTTTAAGTGGTATATTATTGGCTACTTTATTAAATGTTTTTCCTATTTGGTTTTACTCAATTTGTCAATATAATAAAATAATCATTTTTTTAGGGTTCATTCTTAATAAAAAATGGTATTTAGATAAATTAAACAATTCTTTAATTGTTAAGCCTTTAATGAATTTCGGTTATTTCATTTCATTTAAAAACATAGATAGGGGATTTGTAGAGTTAGCGTTTCCTACTGGTTTGTCGCGTGTTATTCCTAAATGATCAAAAATCATTGCTGATCTTCAAAGTGGGCAAATAACTCATTACATTTTCTTTATAGTTGCTGGGTTGCTGTTTTTATGTAGTATTCTATTTAACCCATTTCTCAGCATCAATTTAAATTTAGTTTTGGTTAGTATTTGTTTACTAACCCTGTTTTTTATTTAAACTATTTATTCGAGTCTATAGCTTAAAGGTTAGAGCATACGCGTGTGTTACGTTTATACAAAAATATTAATATATTATGTATAGAAACTTTTCTTTAAGTAATTTTTTTGTGTAAGTGAAAGTCTTACCGTTATGGAGTTTAACGTTTATTCGGAGCCTACAATTGTAAAATTGGAGCTAGGTGAAATTATTTTACCGTAGTAGATTCAAGGCCACATACAGAAACCTGTTGAAAATATCGTTACTTTAACATAGTTAGGTTAATTTGAGAGATTGTAGCGTATACAATCTCTAACTCTCTAAAAACCTCGTTATAAAGCAGGGTCCTAAAAATCTCATAAGACAAAAAAATTAAAACGTATTAAGAATTATAGGATTGTATTTAGTAGTAAAAAGTTTTTTGTAAAATAAAAATTAAACTGCTATTTACATATTTACTTGTTTAAGTAAATAAGGAGCCTAATGATAGGAAACTATCGCGTTTGGTTTTGGAGCAAAGGTTGTACTACGCTGACGTAGTGTTTCCAATTGCAACTTGATAAGCGTAAGGTTGACTGTTCAAGTCAGTCTAGACTCACAAATTAAAATTAGTTGTAAATGAGTGGCTTTAATCCTCTTTTAATCACATCTGTAATACCTCTTATAGGTACTGTTGTTTTATTATTTATACCAGCCTCATCAAAAAACTTGTGCAGAGATGTGACGTTTAGTGTTGCAGGCCTTTCTTTTTTATCTTCTCTTTTTTTATGGTTAGAATTTGATTCCTCAGATCCCTCATTTCAATTTTTGCTTACTACTAGCTGGTTACCATCGTTTAACCTGTATTATACGATTGGGGTTGATGGGATTTCTTTATTTTTTATTATTCTAACAACTTTCCTTATTTTATTATGTGTTTTAGTAAGTTGGGGTTCGGTAACACACTCAGTAAAAGAGTATCTTATTTGCTTTCTGGTATTAGAGTTCTTGCTTATACAAGTTTTCTGTGTTTTAGATTTATTGTTATTTTATATATTTTTTGAAAGCGTATTAATGCCTATGTTTGTTATAGTAGGAGTGTGAGGATCAAGGGATCGTAAAATTAGAGCAGCTTATCAGTTCTTTTTGTATACTCTTACAGGCTCCCTTTTAATGCTTCTAGCTATTTTAGTAATATACTTCCAAGCTGGTACAACTGACCTCCAGGTTCTTTGGCATACAGAATTTTCCGAGAATAAACAACTAGTTTTATGATTAGCTTTTTTTGCTAGTCTTGCGGTTAAAATTCCTATGGTTCCCTTTCATATTTGATTACCCGAAGCACACGCAGAAGCACCAACAGCAGGTTCTGTAATACTGGCGGGTATATTGTTAAAAATGGGTGGTTACGGTTTCTTAAGATTTTCTTTACCTATGTTTCCAGTAGCTACAATTTATTTTTCTCCTCTTGTATTTATGCTGAGTTTAATTGCTGCTGTCTACGCTTCGTTAACAACATTACGTCAAATAGATTTGAAAAAAATCATTGCATATTCGTCTGTCTCGCACATGGGCTTTGTTACAATAGGAATTTTTACTTTGAATACACAAGGTATTGAAGGTAGTATTATTCTTATGCTAAGTCACGGTTTAGTTTCATCTGCTTTATTTCTTTGTATAGGAATTTTGTACGATAGACATCATACTAGAATCATTAAATATTATAGTGGATTAGTTCAGGTTATGCCTTTATTCACTGTTTTTTTTATGTTTTTTAGTTTTGCAAACATAGGATTCCCAGGTACAAGTAGTTTTATTGGGGAATTTCTCGTCTTAATAGGTTCTTTTCAGGTAAGTACTGTTTTAACCTTTTTCTCAGCTACAAGTATGATACTAGGAGCTGCTTACTCAATTTGGTTACTAAATCGAGTCGCATTTGGAGTTTTAAAAACACAGTACTTTACAGTATTTCAAGATGTTTCTCGTAGAGAATTCTGAATTCTCTTTTTATTGGTTATTCCTACCATGTGAATGGGTGTTTATCCAAATGTTTTTTTAAATGAAATGCACGTATCTGTTGTTAACTTATTGGAACAACTAATATGTATTAAAATTACTTAATTATGCAACAAGTTAATGTAAATTTTTTTGGTATGTGGCATGCAGTCCGTCTTTCAGCAGTTGCGTTAATACCAGGGTTTCTGGTAGACGTAGAAATTGTATTTTTAGTTGTAGGTTTCAGTTTTGTTCATGCAAAATCTGGCCTAGAATCAATAATAGCTGATTATGTACACGACCAATATACCCAATTATTATTTTTAATCTTTTTAAGGCTTTGTTTCCTGAAAATTATTTTTTGTACTATAGAATTTTTCTTATAACTTATAATGGCTATCTCTTTTTATGATATTTATACAATTCTGCCAGAAATTTTTATACTAGGATCTTGTTGTTGTTTGCTTGTTTATGGCGTATTGCTTAGTACTTCGCAAAAAGCAGGTTTTCCTGTAGTTAGTAACGTTGTAGGTTGGTTAAGTTTCCAGGTCGGTTCTTTCGGTTTTTTAATGGCGTCTTTAAGTCCCCAGTACAATTTTTTGGCTTGGAATAATTTATTGGTAAATGATTCACTCGCATATGGATCTAAGCTAATACTTCTGGGTGCATACCTTTTTTGGTTTTTTCTGTCTACTTCTTACGTAGTAAATGAGAAAATAAATTCATTCGAATACTGGATATTAACTCTTTTAGCTGTAACAGGCATGTTATTTGTAGTACAAGCAATAGACTTGTTATCGGTGTATCTTTCTATAGAGTTTCAAAGCCTAGTGTTTTATGTTTTAGCTAGTTTCAAACGAACTTCAGAATTTTCTACAGAATCTGGCCTAAAATATTTTATTTTAGGAGCTTTCTCGTCAGCTCTCTTGTTATTCGGTTCATCTATTTTATATAGTTTAACGGGATTAACAAATTTCTACGATTTTTCTTTATTTTTTACAGGATCACTTTTGGATAAAACAGGGTCCGAATTAGGCATAAACATAGGTATTATTTTTGTGAGTACTGCATTTCTTTTTAAGTTAAGTGCAGCACCTTTTCATGTGTGGTCTCCTGATGTATATGAAGGAGCCCCAACGTCAATTACAGCTTTCTTTTCAATTCTACCCAAGTTAGCTATAACTACTTTACTCTTACGTTTTTGCTTTATAGGTTTCCATGATTTCATTTTTTCATGGCAAAAAATAATAATATTTTGTGCTTATTTATCGGTACTGGTTGGAACTTTAGGTGCTTTTTCTCAAACAAGGTGGAAACGTTTTATTGCTTATAGTTCAATAAATCATGTGGGTTTTCTTTTAATAGGATTCAGTACTGGTGAAGTAGAGAGTGTTTTTAGCATTCTGTTTTACATATCTGCGTATATAATTACTATGTTAGGCATTTTCTTGTCTTTATCAGCATTCCGTTACTATCAGTATCCAAAGCATTACCAAATTCGTTATCTCAAAGATTTTAAAGGGTTATCATACTTTAATCCTGTATTATCTTTAACACTGTCTATTTTTTTATTTTCTATGGCAGGTATTCCACCCTTAGTGGGTTTTTTCGCAAAATTATTTGTTTTGCTTGCCTTATTACAAAATAATGCTTACGCTTTGGCCGTGTTTGCTGTTATAATGAGTTGTATTGCTTGCTTTTATTATATAAGATTAATAAAAATTATGTACTTCGAGAACTTACCCGTGTGGACAGTTTCTTACCCAATTAGTAAGAGTACATCTTTATTTTTGGGTTTATTTACATTCTTAGTAATGTTTCTTTTTGTAGACCTAGAGCTTTTATCTTTTTTTTTGTCGCGTATGTCTTTTCCTATTTTAGGATAGTACATTTTAAATTATAATAACATGTTAATCTTAAGCTCTATTATAAAATCGCTTACGCTAATCGTTCCATTACTTATAGCTGTAGCGTACATGACTCTTGCTGAGAGGAAAGTAATGGCTTCAATGCAACGCCGAAAAGGTCCTAATGTTGTAGGGTTGTTTGGTCTCTTGCAACCTTTAGCGGATGCTCTTAAGTTGTTTGTAAAAGAAACAATTTTACCTTCCAGTGCAAATTTAACTATTTTCATCTTAGCTCCTATACTAACTTTTTTACTAGCATTAGTTTCATGATGCGTGTTGCCTATAAATGAAGGTTGTGTTTATTCTGATATAAATGCTGGGGTATTATACGTATTAGCTATATCGTCGTTGGGTGTATACGGTATCATAACAGCAGGTTGGTCAAGTAATTCAAAGTATGCGTTTTTAGGCGCATTGCGTTCTGCTGCGCAAATGGTATCTTATGAAGTTTCAATCGGTTTGATATTAATAAACGTGCTACTTTGTGCGGGCTCATTAAATTTTACTGAAATTGTTTTAGCACAACAATACATGTGGTACGGAATTCCTTTATTTCCCATTTTGATCATGTTCTATATTTCTATTTTAGCTGAAACTAACAGGGCACCTTTTGATTTGCCTGAAGCGGAAGCTGAGTTGGTAGCAGGTTACAACGTAGAGTACTCAGCAATGGGTTTTGCTCTATTTTTCTTAGGTGAGTACGCTAATATGATTTTAATGTGTAGTTTAACGACTATATTTTTTTTAGGGGGTTGGTTACCACCGCTTAATATTGCACTATTTTATTGAATACCAGGTGCTTTTTGATTTAGTGCAAAAACAACTTGCCTTTTATTTGGTTTTATTTGAGTCCGTGCTGCTTTCCCGAGATACAGGTATGACCAATTAATGAGGTTAGGTTGGAAAATATTTTTACCACTAGCATTAGGTTGAGTTTTTTTTGTAGCTGGATTATTACTAACGTTAGATTGATTACCTTAATTTAAAAACAATGAATATTTTATTTACGGAGTACTCCACCATTTTAGTATTTTTTACAATATCTACTGTATTATCAGTAGTCATTTTTGCCTTGTCATTTGTACTAACTCCTCAAAAACCTGACCAAGAGAAAGTAAGCGCTTACGAATGTGGTTTTAATCCATTTGATGATGCTAGAGCAACTTTTGACGTAAGGTTTTACTTGGTTGCTATATTATTTCTTATTTTTGATTTAGAAATTAGTTTCCTATTTCCTTGATCGGTAACCCTTGGCCAAATACCTATATTTGGCTTCTGGTCCATGATCATATTTTTAATTGTTTTAACAGTAGGTTTCGTTTATGAATGGTGTAAAGGTGCTTTAGAGTGAGAATAATTGTAATATAGTATTAACTTAAAAAACCGTGTTGTTAAGTACCCGATCCCATACCGAACTCGGATGTAATACAAGTTTTACCAAGACTATTATTTTGTTTTGAGAATCTTGGTTGGTTAATACTCCTATTAAAAAATTAACGTGAAAAAAACAGGTATACTTTTTGTTTTATTTACATCTAATAATGTTATTTGTACTTTTACAAACTTGACAGGCGATGTACTTCTTTGAACTTCAGCAGGATGTCAAAAGTCTAGAGGTTTGAGGAAGTCTGTTTCAACTATCGTTTACAATTCCGTTGTGAGTATTATAGTTAAGTCTTCAAGTTTAGGGTTTTCTCATATACATTTAAAACTTAAAGGTTTAAATAAGAATAAAAAGTCGATTACCAAGGCTTTATCGTCTACTGAAATAAACTTGTTATCCATACAAGATCTTACTGCCTTACCACATAACGGGTGTAGGGTTGCACGTCAAAGACGCTTATAAAAAAGAAAGGCAAAATAGTTTAGTTGGTAGAACATTAGAATCATAATCTAAGAGTCGTAGGTTCAAGTCCTGCTTTTGCTAGTGTACTACGGCTAGGTAGCAAAATGGTTATGCGTTAGATTGCAAATCTTTTATATGTTGGTTCAAATCCAATCCTAGCTTTCGATATTACGCTTAGAGGGTAATAAATAAAAAAATTTTAATAAAAATGAACGTTACTTTACAAAGTGCAAAAATGATAGGAGCTGGTTTAGCTACTATAGGTCTTACAGGAGTTGGAGCTGGAGTTGGAATTGTGTTTGGGTCATTAGTTATGGCTTTTGCTAGAAATCCTTCTCTAAAGCAGGAATTATTTGCTTATACTATTTTAGGTTTCGCGTTAACAGAAGCAGTTGCTTTATTTGCTTTAATGATGGCTTTTTTAATTCTATTTTCTTAGGATTTCTTTTTTTTTGTTAGGGTATAGTGTAAAGGTTAACATATTTGTCTTGGGCATAAAAGATTACAGGTTCGAATCCTGTTACCCTAAAATAATAGTTGCAGGGATGATGGCTGAGTGGTTTAAAGCGCCAATTTTGAAAATTGTTATAAGTATTACTTATCATAGGTTCGAATCCTGTTCCTCCCGACAATCCGATTCATTGTCTAGATAGCTCAGTGGTAGAGCATTGGGTTGAAAACCCTTGTGTCACGAGTTCAACTCTCGTTCTAGACACACATTTACAACATATTTAATAGATGTTCATTAAATCTTTTAACAGGCCTATCTCTCCTCACCTTACAGTTTATTTGCCACAAACTGGTTCCTTACTTTCTATTTGGCATCGATTGTCAGCGATTGTTATATTATTTTATGTGTTATTAATTATTTACATCCTTAAATTGTATCTATGAGTGTCGCCAGCAGAATTAAATTATTTGTTGAAAATTATTTGTACACTAGGAAATTCTCAACTTACTAAATTCTTATTGGGATTAATATTGTCTTACCACATGTTAAATGGGTTACGTCACATAAAATCAAGCTTAGGTTACACTCTTGAAAATAACAAGTTAAATAAGTCAGTTATTTTATTTGTTATATGTCTACTTTCACTTCAATTTATAAACAATCTCTAAAACATGTTTTTACAAAAAAGTAACCAAATAAAAGTAACCAATGGTGCGTACTTACAATCTCTTAAATTCTTAAGAGTGTATAGATGAAACCCTAATGTAAACCAAGGTCCTTGGTTGGCTATTTACCCTATAAGTATGGAAAATTGTGGGCCTATGGTCCTTGATGCGTTAATACAGATTAAAGAAACACAAGATCCCACCTTAACTTTTAGACGCTCGTGTCGAGAAGGTATTTGCGGGTCTTGCTCCATGAATATTAATGGTAAAAATACGCTAGCATGCTTAAGTGCGCTAAAGCAAGATACAAAGTTTACAGTTGTGTACCCGTTACCTCACATGTATGTTATTAAAGATTTAGTTCCAGATCTCTCAAATTTTTATGCACAACATAAATCAGTCAAACCTTGGCTACAATCTAGTAATACCGCTAATGTAGAATACTTACAATCTAAAGTAGATAGAATAGAATTAGATGGTGTATACGAATGTATTTTGTGTGCTTGCTGCTCTTCTAGCTGCCCTAGCTATTGATGAAATCACGATAAATATTTAGGACCTGCTGTGTTGTTACAAGCATATCGGTGAATAATTGACACAAGAGATAGCTCTGCTACAAATCGTCTTGTAGCTTTAAATAATAAGATGAAACTACTTAGATGTCATACTATAATGAATTGTACTAGAAGTTGCCCCAAAGGATTAAACCCAGGAAAAGTTATTAGTTTATTAAAACATAAAGTTATAGCTTTATCTTGTTAAATACAAGAGCGTTTAGTCTCGTCACGGGTCGCGAAGATAACTCAATTGGTAGAGTGTAACCTTGCCAAGGTTAAAGTTGAGAGTTCGAATCTCTTTTTTCGCTAATTAAAATAAGAGTAATGCATATTGAACTAATCCTATTTTACATTTTTTCAAGTTTAGCTTTTATATCAGCCTTTATGGTTATAAACTTAACGAATGCTGTACATTCAGTACTTTTTTTGATACTAGTTTTTTGCAATGTTGCTGGGTTACTATTGTTGTCGGGAGCAGAGTTTTTAGCTTTCATGTTACTTATTGTTTACGTAGGGGCTATTGCTGTACTTTTTTTATTTGTGGTAATGATGTTAAATGTTAAACCCCTTTCGTTCAAAGCTAATAATTGGTCTAAAGTACCTTTAAGCCTGATTATTTTTTCAAGTTTAGCTTTCCAATTGGTTAGTGGTTTAAATATCAACTTTGAATTTGTGAATTCAGATTTCTTGTCTACGTTACATTGGAATAATTGAATATTAGAAAACGACGGTTTAAATAACATTGAAGTTGTAGGCCGAGTGTTGTATACAGAGTTTAGTTTTATATTTTTAAGTTCAGGATTCATTTTACTTATTGCTATGGTAGGGGCTATTGTTTTAACCATGCACCAAAAATCAAATGTTAGGAAACAACAAATTAGTGTACAGTTGTCTCGTGATTTCACAGGTGCAATTAAGTTTATTAATTTACGTAAATAGAAATTCGTAGGTATGATGGAATTGGTAGACATGCTAGGTTTAGATTCTAGTGACAGAACGTTGTGGGGGTTCAAGTCCCTCTACCTACAAGACAAGAGGGCGGGAAATGAGATTTGAACTCACGACCTCTAGAATCACAATCTATTGCTCAAACCAACCGAGCTCTTCCCGCCTCTTTATATTTATACATCTTGAAGGACTTGAACCTTCATATCTAATTTAGAAGATTAGTGTTTTATCCTGTTAAACTAAAAATGTTTAAGATTATTTGATTGAAAGTAAAAATTTTTCTACCTTGCCGAGCAATGGTAATACACCTAAGAAATAAACAAAATAAAAAATACTAGCTACTTGGCCTATTACAATATAAGGATCTTCTACAGGCATACCCCCTATTCAACCTAGAATCAAACAACAAGAAATTATAGTTCAGTAAAGTACTCTATAAATAGGCCTAAAACGAGAACTTCTTATCTCTGTGCTATGAATTCAAGGTAAAAGAGCTAATACTACAATAGCCAATACCATAGCGATAACACCACCCAATTTGTGGGGAATGCTTCTTAAAATTGCATAAAAGGGTAGGAAATACCACTCGGGTACAATATGAGCAGGCGTAACCATAGGGTTCGCTTCAATGTAATTATCTGAATGCCCTAAAATGTTGGGATTAAAATATGCAAACATTGAGAAAAAAATAATGAACAATGTTAAACCCAGGAAATCTTTAACTATAAAATAAGGGTGGAAAGAAATTTTGTCAACTGTAGAATCGATACCCAGAGGGTTTCCTGAACCATCTTGGTGTAAAATCGCTATGTGGACTAAACTTGCCGCAGCAATAATAAACGGAAGTAAGTAATGTAAACTGAAGAACCTATTTAAAGTTGCGTTATCTACAGAAAATCCCCCCCATAATCAAGTTACAATAGAATCACCTACTAAAGGTACTGCTGATACGAGATTAGTAATAACGGTTGCTCCCCATAGACTCATTTGTCCTCATGGTAAAACATAACCAATAAAAGCTGTTAATATCATAAGTAAAAGTATCAAGACTCCTAATGCCCATACCCAATGACGCGGTGCGGCATAAGATCCAAAATAAAGTCCTCTAAATACATGCATATAGACAACAATAAAAAACATAGAAGCACCGTTTGCATGTAAATAGCGTAGCAACCAACCAAAGTTGACATCTCTCATAATATGTTCAACACTAGCAAAAGCTAGATCTACATGAGTGGTATAATGCATAGCTAAAAAAATACCTGTTAAAATTTGAATAATTAAACACATAGATGCTAGAAACCCGAAACTTCAAGCGTAATGAATATTAATTGGTGTAGGATAGTCCACTAAATGATCGTTTACTATTGATAGTAAAGGTTGTTTTAAAATTTGCATTTTAATAATAAGTTTCTAATTTGTATTTTATAAAATTTTACATTCTGTACTCACTACCGGACTTGAACCAGTACCCAAAAAGGAATGGATTTTAAATCCATCGTGTCTACCAATTTCACCAAGTGAGCATAAGTTTAGATTCTGGTGTAAAAGGACTCGAACCTTTACATGACGGCATCAAAAGCCACTGCCTTACCGATTTGGCTATACACCATCTATTGAATACACGATTTGCTTTTGATTATAATAGAAATGAAAGAAATAGGATTTTCTGATACAACTAAGTAATTTTTTAAAGTAAGGTTACCATGTGTTTTTATTACATTTTTACTTTTAGTAGACAACAGAATGGTGTTGGTAAAATAGTCTAGAAGAAGAAAGTAGTTATCTTTTCTTATTGTGGTAACTACCTTGTTGTTTAATTGATGCGACTTTGACGCTGTACTATGCAACACTTTCTGTGTTGACAAAAACTCTAGGGCTAACGTTTTATGGTAAGCACTATGATTTTTCTTAAGTACTGCATTATGATTTTGGATCAAATGCATTTCCGAAACATCTGAAGATAACTCAGTACTTTGACAGTCCAACGCGTCATATTTTTGTAAAAGAACCTTTTTTAAATTTAACCTCAAATGCATTAGGTGTACGTATTATTTGTTTAGCTTATTTGGAAATAATAGGATTCGAACCTATGCTACATGTATGCAAAACAGGCGTTCTACCAACTAAACTATACTCCCTTTTTATACGATTGTAATTTAACTTACCTTATGACAAAATTAACGGGTAACCGGATTCGAACCGGTAACTTTCAATGTGGAAAATTAATGGTGTAACCGATTCACCTATACCCGCTTTTGTTACAAGTTAAAAATTTTATTTAATGGAACTGATTTTTTGTATACATTCTCTCACCACTATTTTGTTAGAACACACAAAATGAGGATTGCGCATAACTGAAGAGTAAAAACCTTTAAGCTTTACAATTTTTTTTAATTTTAGGATAATTAATTTAGACAAAAGTTTAGCAGTTTGGTTTTCTAAACGTGCCGTGAACTGTAACTTTTGTGGAAATAACTCTGATAGAGATTGAGCTGAGTTTGCTACAATTACATCTGTGATTAAACCTGTAAATTTTAGACAGTTATATCCCAGTTGTTTAAAATTTTGAAGAAGACCCCAAAATCGTTTTTGCATATCCAGTAAATTTTGCAAATTAGAGAGTGAACTTTTTAAAGACCCCTCTAAATTACTTTTAACAGTAGAAATCTTTCCTTCTAAGTTGTCATTTATGACTCCCGATAAATTTTTTATACTTAACAGAAAAAACGTAATGAAACATATTAGAATCAACGTTTCTTCGTTTAATAGTACAATGTTATGTTTTGTTAAAACTGCTGTAGATAATATAAATGGGCCGAAATAATTTGGCATTTTTTTTATTTTTTTATGAGCCACCTCACCAGTAAATAGATACAAATAGGAATAACCAAACAACATCAACAAAATGTCAGTACCAAGCCGCTGCTTCAAAACCAAAATGATGCTGTTGAGTTAATTGGTATGTTAGTAAACGTACTAAACAAACACCTAAAAAAATGGTTCCAACAAATACATGGAAACCATGGAAGCCAGTAGCTAAATAAAATGTCGAGCCATAGATACCATCAGACAAACGGAAATCAGCCATGTTGTACTCGAATGCTTGGAATGACGTAAATACACTTGCTAGTACGATGGTTAATAACAAAGAAACGAACGCTTGCGTACGTAGGTTAGCAACCATAGCGTGATGTGCTCATGTTACCGTACAGCCCGATAGTAATAAAATAATAGTATTTAGGAAAGGAATTTCCCAAGGGCTTAAAACATTTATCCCTTTTGGGGGCCAAATAGACCCAATTTCAACAGTGGGAGCAAGGCTGCTATGGAAAAAAGCCCAAAAAAAAGCAAAGAAAAAAAGAACTTCGGAAACTATAAAAAGAATGACTCCATAACGTAGCCCTCTTTGTACAATACCAGTATGGTGACCCTCGTAAGTAGATTCTCTAACAACATCACGTCACCAAACAAACATAACACATAATAAAATTAAAAAACTTGTTAGAAGAAGAGAACTTCCGCCTGTATACGCATGCATGTACATTACTAAACCTACAGCACACCCAAACGCAGTTAAAGAAGCAACAAATGGTCACGGGCTTGGATCTACCAAGTGAAAAGGATGCCTTTGTACAGATTTAGAAACTTTTGTTAACGATATCATTTTGAACTTAGTGTTTTATATAATTTTTTAATTTTTGCAATACAGAAATGAAGAATCCAGGTTTGAATTTGAAAAAAACTAAGAATAAACTTAGAAGAAGTAACAACTGTAACATACTGAAGCGCATGTTAGTCGTCCAGTTTATTGTAAATCCAAGTAATATAATTAGGAAGTGATACAGCTTCTACGAGGATCGGCATAAAGCCGTGATTAATCCCGCATATTTCACTACACTGCCCATAATACAGACCTTCTCTTTTAACAAACATGGAAGTTTGGTTTAACCGTCCTGGAATAGCATCACACTTGATACCTAAAGAAGGTACAGCTCAGCTGTGTAAAACATCTGCTGCAGAAACGATAACTCTTATGTGAGTATTTACAGGTACCACCAAACGGTTGTCGACTTCAAGTAACCTTAATTGACCAAACTCAAGATCTTCTTCAGGTATCATGTAACTGTCGAACGCGATTGCTTCATCAGAATTATTTGTATAATCAGAATACTCATAACTTCAGTATCACTGATGACCTAAAGTTTTTATTGTGATTGCTGGCGAAATTATTTCGTCCATGGCGTACAATAAAGAAAAAGAAGGTACAGCTATAACTAACAATATTATTGCAGGAGTCACTGTCCAAATTACTTCTATAAACGTACCGTGACTTAAAGAAGAAGCACTGGTATTTTGAACTTTATCAAAGTGTCATAAAGTTCTTGCTAACATTCAACTAACAAATACGGAAACAACGACAATAAAAAACATCAAATCATGATGCAGATTAATAATACCTTCCATAATGGGTGTTGCAGGATCTTGAAAACCTACCTGCCAATTTTCAGCTGCATCGCAGTGAGAAATTGGTTGGCAGTTTAACAGTACAAGAGTGTTGAAAAAAACGTTGAACGAATAAAATTGCATTATTTTATTATTTTATTTATTGTTTCACAAATTAAAGGCATCTCTTCGAAAGTATGATAAGCTGGTGGAGAACTTGTAGCTCACTCCATTGTAGAAGATCCTCTACCAGTATTTAAATTAAAATCCCAAGGTGCGTTGGCACAAGGATTTTTAGCAGTTAAAGACACGAAAACTGTGTAGAAAAAAAATAAGGTACTTAAAAGCGCCATATAAGAACCAAAAGAAGCAATAGCATTCCAACCTGCATACGCGTCTGGGTAATCAGGTATTCTTCTAGGCATACCAGCTAAACCTAAGAAATGCATAGGCATAAAAGTTAAGTTTACTCCTATAAATGTTGACCAGAAATGGATTTGTCCTAGAGTTTCTGGGTACTGTAAACCTGTTATTTTACCAAATCAATAGTAAAAGCCTGCGAAAATGGCAAAAACCGCGCCCATAGATAACACATAGTGAAAATGCGCAACAACATAATAAGTATCATGCAGACTGATATCTAGACCAGAATTAGCTAACACTACCCCCGTTAAACCACCTATAGTAAATAAAAAGATAAACCCTACAGCAAAAAGCATGGGAGTTTTAAGATGGATAGACCCTTCTCACATAGTTGCTATTCAACTAAAAATCTTTATACCTGTAGGTACCGCTATAATCATTGTAGCAGCTGTAAAATAAGCTCTTGTATCCACATCCAAACCTACTGTGTACATGTGATGAGCTCATACGATAAACCCCAATACACCAATTGAAATCATAGCATAAACCATTCCTAAGTAACCGAATACAGGTTTCCTAGAAAAGGTTGACACAATGTGACTAACCATACCAAAACCAGGTAAAATAAGAATATACACCTCAGGATGGCCAAAGAATCAAAATAAATGCTGGTATAAGATGGGATCTCCTCCACCAGCTGGATCAAAAAAGGACGTATTAAAATTACGATCAGTCAAAAGCATTGTTATTGCGCCTGCTAAAACAGGTACCGCTAACAATAACAGAAATGCTGTAACAAAAATAGACCAAACAAATAAGGGCATCCTGTACATACTTTGTCCTGGATTACGCATATTCAAAATTGTAGAAATGAAATTCACAGCACCTAAAATGGAAGCTGCACCAGACAGGTGCAAACTAAAAATTGCTAAATCAACAGCACCACCGGAATGGCTTTGAATAGAACTTAACGGAGGATACACTGTTCAACCTGTTCCGGCCCCTACTTCAACTAAAGACGACGCTAATAAAAGACAAAGTGAAGGTGGTAATAACCAGAAACTTATATTGTTTAGACGTGGAAAAGCCATGTCTGGACTTCCTATCATGATAGGCACTAACCAGTTACCAAACCCTCCTATCATTACAGGCATTACCATAAAAAAAATCATCAAGAATGCATGAGCAGTAACTAAAACATTATAAATTTGATGATTACCCATTAACAAGTGATTGCCTGGTTGTGCTAACTCCATCCTAATTAACAGAGACATACAACCTCCAATAACTCCTGAAAAAGCACCAAATATTAAATAAAGAGTTCCTATATCTTTATGATTTGTTGAAAATACTCAACGAAAAAACCATTGTGTGTTTAAAAATTTCATTTTTTGTTTAAAAGTATTATGTACAATAACCTTTGTTTATCTCAAAACAACGGGGAAGACGGGACTCGAACCCGCAACTTTTAGTGCGACAGACTAACACTCAACCTTTAAGTTTCTTCCCCACACTTATTAATTAAATACTTCTCTTTAATAATTTTATACTAAGAGGTAACCTCGAATTTAAAAATGACAAAACAATAGAAATCTGAGTAAGAGGTATGCTTGAGAATTCAAAAATAATTTGTCCTTTTTTTATATATAAAATTTTATGAAGGATAGCTCCCTTACCTTTACCCATGCGTGACTCGGGGCTTAAACGAGTTGCTGTTGAATTTACTTGCAAACGATTCCAGTATTTCGTTGCTTTAGAACCCTTAGAGATTTTTTTAAGAAATTTACTTAAAGACCTTTGTAACAAATCAATATTTGCTTCTGTAAGAACACTAGATTCATGAGCTTTAAAGCCATACTCACCGAATTTTAGAATATGTGAATTGTGACTAAAGCAAGTTTTATACTTATTATGTAATTTTTTGTTTAAGTTCATAAAAATTTGATTTAAGTAGCGTATAGTAACCATATATGTAAACTGTAGACCCCAGATTTTGTGAAAATAGGTATTTGCGAATATTCTACATAATTATTTAATTCTGATAACGCGATAGATCCCACATTACTTTGAGTAGATTGACTCATTTGATTCCTTGAATTTGGAAATCTTCCTGAGGCTTTTAGTTTAAAACCCTGCAACCTTAATGAAACAGGACCACAGGAAGTACTAACTATTTTTTTGGTATTAAGCTGCGTGTTGACAATTTGAATAACATCTTTGAGCACCTGTTTGAAAGAGTCGTTTTTTTTAAGTTTGAAGTCAAAATAAAACTTCAAGAATTCAGAAGTGCAAGGTCAATTTAAACTTCGAAGCAAATACACTCTTACAGGTAAATTGTACGTAAGCAAGATAAAATTAGTTAATTTTTTAACTAAAACATTAAGTTCTTCCTTTGCTTTATGCAAGCTTACACACATTATAACCAAAGATACTTTTGAGACAGATATTGTCCAACTGAGATTACCAGCTTTGAGGCTATGAGTTTTTAGAAATTTTAGAATAAGAAACTCCAGGAAAATATTTCTAGATTCCTGAAAAAAATTTATGGTATTTCCATATGTTGCTATATTTGAGTTTCAAAGTTGGAGTAAACCAAGCCTGTAACTAGTAGGGTTTATTTTACGTGGCATTATTTTTAATGGTATTGGTTGGAAGTTTTAAAATCTTTTTTGAATAAATTCGTATTTGTTCAATAACTTTATTACTAATTATATATGTCAAACCGATCTATCTAGTAGTCTTCTAGAATATTCTTGAAAAAATTAAAAGAAGTTTTCGTACTATTGATTCTTTCAGTACATAAACTTTGTTAACTTAGCTACTTGGCTTGCTAATGGTACTAACAACCAATACACCAGTGGTTAAAATATTTTGGTCCTCTCGTACTAAAAATACACTTTTATTTTTTCTCACCTGTAGCAGATAGGGACCGAACTGTCTCACGACGTTCTGAACCCAACTCACGTACCTTCTTCACTAGCGAACAACTAGACCCTTGGAATCTGCTTCAATTCCAGGATAAGATGAGTCGACATCGAGGTATCAAACCATGGCATCAATAAGAACTCTCAACCATGATGAATCTGTTATCCCTAGAGTTCCTTTTATTTGTTGAGCGGTACAATTTCCACACATTGGTACCGGATCACTATGACTGACTTGCGTCCCAGTACGATTTATCAATCTAACTGTCAAACAAATTTATTGCCATTATACGCTTAATTGTTTTTACAAACAACTGAAATTTATCTTTGTACACCTCCGTTACATTTTAGGAGGTACTCGTCCCAAGTAAACTCCCAATTTTATACTATTTTTATTGTTAAAATAAATAGAGAAAAACATAGCATGAAAAATGGTATTTCATTTGTGTAATTTAATTACTCCCATTTATTCTACATAACATGTTTATTTTTTCAATATAAAATTAAAGTAAAGGATCTAGGGTCTTTCCGTCTTACTACAGGTTGCCTACATTTTCATAGGCTATGTAATTTCGCTGAGATTAAATTGGAGACAGTAAAGCAATCGTGACATCATTCATGCAGGACGGAACTTACCCGTCAAGGAATTTCGCTACCTAAGGATTCTTATAGTTAGAACCGCCGTTTACTTGGGATTACAACGTAAGCACTTAACCTACGTTTATCACCTTCAAGCACTGGGCAGATGTCAAACTCTATACGTCTTATTTACTAATTTGCAGAGTCTTGTGGTTTTGGTAACCAGTCGTTGCTTTCTATTTTGTGACGCCAGTTTACTAACTGGCACTCTTTATCGCGAACTTACAGAGTTAATTTGCCGAGTTCCTTCAATTTAATTTACTCATTCGCCTTTGTATACTCAACATGTTCACCTGTGTCGGTTTAGGTACGGTCAACTACGCCATAAATTTTTCCTGGGATCTAAAGTTTGCAGTTTTTTAACCATTAAAAACAACTTTTAATTTTTAGACCCGTTCATGCTAAAGCACCTATGGCTGGTAAATTCCTATCAACTGTAGTTTTTACTGTAATTTTAAGGACCGACTAACTCAACGTATTTAAAATTACGTTGAAAACCTTGAACAATAGGCGACTATGTTTTAAAACATAGTTTTCGCTACTCATGCCAGCATTAGCGCTTCTGGTTATATTTTAGAAACTTTCGTTCTTCTAAATAATTAACAGAATGTTTCACTACCATCAAATACATTGTACTGATCCGTTACTTCGATATATAACTTGGAGCCTCGTGTATTTTAAACTTGCATTAAAAAATAATGAGCTAAAACGCTTTCTCCAATGGAAGGCTGCTTCTAAGCCTACCCAAATTTATTTGAAATAATGCAAGTCTTCCCCACTAAGTTATAATTTAGAGATCTTAATATACGGTCTGGGTTGTTACCCTTTTGTCCCTGAACCTTATCGCCCAAAGACTGTCTGTTACTAAAGTGAAGTTTTAGTTCAAAGTTAAATTAAACGCAATAAACTTTATACATCCCATTGTTTAATTTGTTACTGTACCTACAACGTACTTTTAGTAACGTAGTACTTAAATACTTTTCGTGAAAAACCGGCTATCGCCAAGTTTGATTGGCCTTTCACCCCTAACCACAAGTCATCCCAATATTTTGCTACATATACGGGTTCGGTCTTCCAAAACATGTTAATGAGTTATCAACCTGCTCATAGTTAGATCACTTGGCTTCAGGTTTAATACATACAACTTTTAATTGCCTACAATTAATATTTTTAAGCTTGCTGTAAGTATTAACTTACTGGCTCATTATGCAAAAGGCACCTTGTTATTCCTAAAAGATTAGAAACTTCAAGTATGATTTAAACATTTAAATTCAAAACACTGATTTATTAAGTCAGCTTCCTTACGGTATTTTTTGTCTTTCCCTCACGGTACTCGTTCACTATCGGTTAAAGAAAAGTTTAGGCTTAGAAGGTGGTCCTCCTTTGTTCGTACAATTTACTCGTATTACTTATAATATTATTTATCGATTACATTTTACGGGACTTACACCCTCTTAGGTTAAATTTAAAAAATGATAAATAATAAGCCTTTACCGCATTCATTCGCCACTACTAACGGGATCTCGGTTGATTTGATATCAATGCTACTAAGATGATTCAATTCGCATATTTTTATAATCTACAATAAGATAGTTTTCTAAAGGAAATTTATAGATCACAAGCCAATGCCTACTTATAACGTTTCGTCGCGCGACGTCCTTTTTTCTTTACCAAGACGTTCTTTAAATGTTCTTATAAAAGATTTTGCTGCTTCCAACCAATTGCTAACCTTTTGTTAGACTCATTAACTCTACACTAATTGTGCTTCTTATGCGATAGTATACAACTAATATTGCTAAACCTATAGATGATTCAGCCGCAGCTACTGTTAGTATCAAAAGAGAAAAAATTTGACCTACAATATCATCCAAATAAATGGATGACGAAATTCAGTTAAAACTAACTGTTAAAAACATCATTTCAAGAGACATTAACATAACTAAAATATTTTTTTGATTCAAAAAAATACCTAGCATACTAATTAAAAAAAGTAATAAAGACACATTTATATAATTTATTTGATGCAACATATTTTGTTTATTTTAGGGTAGCAGTTTTGTTTTGTTTTATTTTCCAGCCACAGGTTCCCCTACGGCTACCTTGTTACGACTTCACTTCAGTTCATTTTTTACCGTAAATTAAGAATAATTTTCAGATAAAAGAAATTTCCATAGCGTGACGGGCGGTGTGTACAAGACCTGAGAACTGATTCACCGCAACGTTCTTATTTGCGATTACTTGTAATTCCAACTTCATGTTCTCGAGTTGCAGAGAACAATCTGAATAAAATTTTTTATAGTTTTGCTAAAACTTGCATTTTGGCTTCTAATTGAAAATTTTATTGTAGCACATGAAAGTAGCCCAACCTATAAGGGTCATAAGGACTTGACGTTGTTTTTGCCTTCCTCTAAGATATCCTTAGCGGTACACATTATTTAATGTAAAAAAGTTTCGTCCGTTTGTTGGAATAAACCAAACGCCTCACGGCACGGACTGACGACAGCCATGCAACTCCTGTAATACTCAGTATTATACAAAGATTGGTAAGGTTTTGCGCGTATTATCGATTTAAACCACATGCTCCACTACTTGTGCAGGTCCCCGTCAATTCCTTTGAGTTTTAATCTTGCGACCGTAGTCCCCAGGTGGAGTGCTTAATACGTTAGTTGTTTCTCTGAAAATCCAAAGAATAGCACTCATCGTTGAGGGCGTGGACTAGGGGGGTATCTAATCCCTTTTGCTACCCACGCTTTCATACCTCAGTGTCAGTTACAATCTAGACTATTGCCTTCGCTTTAGAGGTTCCTTTGAATATCAACACATTTTACCGTTACACTCAAAATTCCATAGTCTTCCCACTGAACTCAAGAAAATTACTTTAATAGTTATTTAAAGCATAAAACTTTAATTTTAAACTAATAGTTGATTTTCAACCTACGCATCCTTTACACCCAGTTAATCCGAATAACGCTAGCCCTTTTCGTTTTACCGCGGCTGCTGGCACGAAATTAGCCAGGACTTTTTTTTGGTGTAATAACATAATTATAAACCAAATAAAGTGCTTTACAATAATTATCTTCATCACACACGTGGTTTGGCTAGGTCAAGCTTTCGCTCATTGCCTAAGATTCCCCACTGCTGCCTCTTAAAAGAGTCTGGACCGTGTCTCAGTTCCAGTGTGGCTGTTCATCCTCGCAGACCAGCTAAGAATCGCTGGCTTGGTTCTACATTCTATGAACCAACAACCTAATTCTGCATAGACTTTTCTTAAATTAAACTAATTCAATTTAAGGTTAATTTCTATGTATTACTCACCCGTTCGCTGAACATTAGTCCAACTTGCATGTGTTAAGCCAACCACTAGCGTTCATTCTGAGCCAGGATCAAACTCTTAATATAATTTTGGGTTTATTTGATTTGCTACCCTAAAATAGTAACTTTTTGAACATTTCCCGAACCAAAAGTGTAACACTACAAAAGTACCTTGTTCTTCCGTAATTAAATTTGAAATGCAATGCTTGTTTAGGTTCAGTTTTTGTTGTTTTTTTAAGAAAGATAGTAAGCTAGGACCCATACCTAATATTTTTAACACAGTTGCCTTAGAAAACTTCCGTTTCTTTAGTTTCCTCGCAAACGTTTTCTTAACTTCAAATTTAATTTTTGATAAACGCATAAAACTTTAATTTCCATCAGTTAGCGGGAGTAAGAATTGAACTTACAGCTTTAGGTCATGAGCCTAATGAGTTACCAAGTTACTCTATCCCGCGTAATTATACTCCTGGTGAGATTTGAACTCACGTTGATGCCATGAAAAAGCATTGTCTTGAACCACTAAACGACAGGAATACAATAATACGACAATCTTCCTGAACAGGACTCGAACCTGTAACCTAATGGTTAACAGCCAATTGCTCTAACCTATTGAGCTATCAGGAATTAAATTGTTGCCCTGGCCATCCTTCCTCTGTATAGTGGGCTTTTAATCCCAGGAAATTAGTACTTTTGCGTTTAATTATTTTGGTAATATAGTTATATACAATGCTTTGTAAGATTGTTTTCATTGTGTTCGCGGTAAAAATGAACGCTAACTAAATAGAGTTATTATTTTTTATTTGTGTACGTATATGATTAATAATTGTATGTATATATATATGTAATAACTAATGTAATGTATGTATATAATAACTAGTGTAATGTATGTATGTATATATATATAATAAC